>VFQP010000093.1_pt1 | contig 261421 bp, 183 predicted proteins | sample 3512351 | NCBI WGS metagenome assembly VFQP01 (sample SAMN10412372, study PRJNA504923) | tailings metagenome | isolation source: Relicate 1 Philex TSF1 revegetated site | place: Philippines: Tuba, Benguet | collected 2017-08-29 | reverse complement strand
TTTGACCAATTCTTCCATAATATTAGCTATGCAAATTGCGTACCTAAATAGTTACGCATGATTAATTAATATGAGCTAAAATAATAGCAACTATATTTATGGCTTTTCCGAAAACTATCATACACTTAAATATTAATTTATTTTTCAAAAAAACAAAGGTAAAATTTTATTAATTTTCAATACTTTAAATCTGTATAAACCTATAAATCATCCCATTTAAACTGTTGATTTCACAAAACAATAAAAATAGAACAAAACGTTTCGACACCTAATTATTACATTATAATATTTATCACTTCCTAAATACTCCTTTTTTTAACATATAATTAACACCAAATTTCAGATACGCAATTCTACTTATCGGAAAAAGTTCAATATTACCATTCAATAGGGGGCGGCTATAACAAAACTCAAGAGTAGTAGAATTATCTATAAAATAAGCAATACCTAAATTAAAGGTCGTACCTAACATTAATCTCCCTGAAAATTCTTCCAAATCAGGAATATTTGACTTAAATTGATAAAAATCTCCTGATTGCTGTAAGTAAAATTGAAATTTAGCTTCGTCAAACAAATAAAATCTAACAAATGGACTTACTAAGCCTCTATTTTTTACAAACCCATCATTAGGAACATATATCCCTTTTAACGATTTACTTGAGCTTGAAGGTGGCATAGATAACCCTAAAAGTATTTTCTTTTTAAGAAAATAACCTATTTGGGGACTTAATGAAAAGCTTAAAGAATTATTATTAATTATAAAAGAGTTGTGTATCCCCACTAAAATTGCTTTTTTTTCAGTTTGCGAAAAAACGTCTGAGGCCTCTATAAATAGAACTAAAAACGCAAATATAAGTCGTAACATTGTATATTAATTTAAGAATTATTTTAATTAACGCTAACAATCTACTCCAAAATGCGTCAGCATTAACAATTATTTTTTAACAAATAACGGAAAGAGTTATGCCCCACTCTCAACGTCATTACTATAAAATCAAACGAAAACCAAAAAATAGAGCTATGAATATATTCGCCACTTTTTAATATTAAGAATACAGATTGAATACATCAAACCCATACCATATTTAATACTAAGCAGTAAAATTGCCAGAAATTAAATCTACAAAAAACAGTATCAAAATTAGCCCAACTCCCTAAATATTAATCCCTTTCAACACCTCCCACACTATATCACTTTCAAAACCTCGACTCAATGCAAAACGTAGTAGTTTTTGTTTTACTTGGGAAGGTTCACCTTTGAGGCCTTGTACTTTTTTAGAGAGAAGCTCCTTCAAGGTCTCTTCGTAGGCATCTCCGTCTATTTCCAAAAGGCTTTTTTGAATCAAGTCATTTGAAAGCCCTTTCAGTTTCATTTCTTGTCTGATCTTGAGACGTCCCCATTTTTTGACCCTAAACTTCCCCCCTACAAAAGCCCTCGCAAAACGCTCTTCGTTGAGATAGTTTTGGGTAATCAATTCTTGGATGAGGGGTTCGGCCTCCTCATCCGGTAAGTCCCACTCCCGCAGCCTCTGACGTACTTCCTTGAGGGTTCTTTCTTGATATGCACAAAAAGAAGCAGCTTTTATCAATACTTGTTTTTGTAGGTCATTCATTATCATTCAGTTTTTAACAAAGGTAAGAATAGAACTTTTATCCGATAACCCCGTATATTGCATCCTCATTTCCTAACCACCCTTTTAACCTCTCACTCAAATGTATATCGGCAACTTTCGTTGGCGTATTGTATTGTTGCTTTTTTTAGTAACGACCATCAACTACATCGACCGAAACGTCCTTTCATTTGCGATGCTTGATGATACTTTTCGAAAAGAAATGCTCGGGGTTCCGCTTACTTACACACTAACACAAGCAGACCTTGATACTTTCAAAATCGAATACGGCTGGATAGATACTGCTTTCAAAACCGCCTACGCCCTAGGGTTTATTATGATAGGCTGGCTCATTGACCGGCTAGGTACCAAAAGAGGATTGGCTTTTGCGATTGGACTTTGGAGTTTTGCGGGAGTAGCCAATGCCTTCGTAAGCTCTTTTCAAGGCTTATGGGCTACTCGCTTTGCACTAGGGATAGGCGAAGCAGGCAATTTCCCTTCAAGTATTAAATCCATCGCCGAATGGTTTCCTAAAAAAGAACGAGCTTTTGCCACGGGTCTTTTCAATGCTGGCACCAATGTCGGTATTATACTTACAGCGGCGCTCGTTCCTTGGATGACACTACACTATGGTTGGCGAATGTCATTTATGACTACTGGGGTACTTGGTTTTGTAGTACTTCTTATCTGGTGGATAAACTACCAACGGCCTGAGCAACACCCAAAAGTATCTGCCGAAGAGCTTTCGTACATCCAACAAGACCGACAACAAGAAGAAATCTCTGGGCGGCTTACTTGGTGGCGTTTACTTCGGTATCGACAAACTTGGGCCCTCATTGTGGGCAAATTTATGGCGGATCCTATTTGGTGGTTTTATTTGACATGGCTTCCTGATTTTTTTAATTCTAGTGAATCTCTCACCCAACGCCTCGATTTACAAAACATAGGTCTTCCTTTCATGGTCATTTACTTGATTTCAGATGGAGGGAGTGTCTTTTTTGGGTGGCTTTCTTCTCAATTCATGAAAGGAGGGTGGGACTTAAATCGGGCTCGTAAAACCACCATGTTGATTTGTGCCTTGTGTGTTGTACCTATCTTTTTAGCCGCCCAAACTCACAATATTTACCTTGCCACAGTACTGATTGCCATTGCAGCAGCTGCCCATTTGGGATGGTCGGCCAATGTTTATACCTTTGCATCAGATATGTTTCCCAAGAGTGCTGTGGCGATGGTAACAGGGATAGGGGGCTTTTCGGGGGCAGTAGGTGGCGCTTTGTTGGCTGCATTTGCGGGCCCTATTCGGGTCAAATTTGGTTATATGCCCCTTTTTCTCATTGCTAGTTTTACTTATTTAGTGGCTCTTTTGATTATCAATGTGTTGATTCCTAAAATGAAGCCAGTAGAAATGTGAAATAATCTTTTGGTATTTTAACACAAATTCTTTCTCAAAACGTTATAGCTTTGCATTTAATTAATTCCATTTTTCCAAATTACAAAACATCCTGCCTGAGCATGAAACGAATTACAAAAATGTTAGTAGCGGCTGGTATTTTTTGCGTAGGTTCTACCGTGGCCAATGCACAAGTGAAGATTCCTGCTGATATTGAAGCATTGTTACAGAAAAATACCTGCTTTGCGTGTCACCGCGCTGACCAAAAACTGGTTGGTCCTGGCTACAAAGAAGTAATGGCAAAGAAAAAATATACGCCTGAGCAAATTGTAGAATTGATTTATAAGCCTGAGCCTAGCCACTGGCCTGGCTATCCTCCAATGGCAGCGCTTCCCAATGTTCCTAAGGACGAAGCATTGAAGATTGCGAAATGGATTGTGACTTTGGCACCAGCCAAGAAGAAATAATCTTTCCTGTTTTGTTTTTTCCTGTTTGTAAAGCCGACGCCAAAACGTCGGCTTTTTTGTAGATTTAGGTTCTTTTTCGCAATTTTAGTCTCAATCAACAATCAAGTACATCCTCTCTTGAAAAGATTTAGTTTTATTTGGTTCTTATGGTGTGTCAGCCTTAGTGTTTTTTCCCAGATACCGGAAAAAACAGATACGACTATCTCCCAAGCCGCTTTTGACCAGACTCCTGTCAAACTCAGAAAACCCTCCGACGATGCCCTAGAGAGCTTTCTGAGCGACCGCGACTACAATTATCAACAAGCGGCTCCTCCTCCCGAAAATCCCCTCTCCAGATTTTGGTACTGGCTTACCCGAAAATTTTTTGAGTTTTTTAGGAGTAGCTCTTACGAAAACTTTTGGCAATATGTGTTTCTAGTCACTATTGGTGCGCTGGTGGTATGGCTTTTGTACAAGTCTGAGTTTTTGGGTGGGTTGTTTGGTGCAAAAGCCCAAGAAGACCCATTAGCTTATAACAAAATCACTGAAAATATCCATGAACTTGATTTCAACTCCCTGATAGAAGAAGCCATTGCCAAAAATAATTATAGATTGGCGGTGCGTTTGTATTATCTAAAAACGCTCAAACAGCTCACCGACAAAGGGCTGATTCATTGGCAGCCTACCAAAACCAACCGCAGCTATGTGAACGAGCTAAATACCAAGACCTTACAGAGTGATTTTGAAAAACTCACATCCCAGTTTGAATATGTATGGTATGGGGAATTTAGGATTTCGGAGGTAGAATTTGGAATCATAAAAGAAGAATTTCAGCACTTTTCATTAAAAATTTGAAGCTTTTATCATTGTACCCTATCCCCCAAACGATAAGCCTTGCAAACATTACGTAGCAAATACTTTTGGTTTTTGATATTGACTCTCCTAGGTTTTGGTTTGTTTGAATACTACCGTCCTAAGCCATTGGATTGGACGCCTACTTATTCCAACAAAGACCATATTCCCTTTGGTACCAAGGCATTGTATGAGTTGTTGCCCGAGGTTTTTATGAATCAAAAGGCAACCTCTCTACGGACGCCCATTTATAATCATTTAAGCAATAACACGGATCGTTTTTTGAGCAATTACATCTTTGTCTGTCAAGAATTTAGTGTTGACAAAAACGACCGTGAACAGTTATTTAAGTACGTATCCAAAGGAAACGATGTTTTCATCTCAGCCTACGACTTTCCTGATACTTTGATGAAAACATTAGGAGTAAAAGCCGAGCTAAAAGCTCCTACTCTTCGCGATACAGCATTGGTAATGAACTTTGTTACCCCTTCCTTCAAGACCCCAAAAGGCTATGTATTTGCACAAGATGATGGTCGCAATTATTTTTCGGTCAAACAACCCCAAAATGTCTCAATTCTGGCCAATAACGCCCGTGGCGAACCTATATTTTTGAAGGTAAAATACGGAAAGGGGTACTTTTATTTACATAATCTACCCTTGGCTTTGACTAATTATTATACCTTAGACCCTGCCACTACCGATTTTGCTTTTAAGTCTCTTTCTTATTTATCAGTGCGACCTGTGTATTGGGACGAATACCTCAAGCAGGGAAGATTTGGTGAGGATGAGCAGTCTATCTTTAGGTATATCATGACACAGCCTGCCCTCAAGTGGAGTTATTATCTTATCCTGTGGGGTTTATTATTCTTTGCCATTTTTGCGGGAAAACGAACCCAACGCATCATCCCAATCATGACTCCACCTCAAAATACCTCTTTGGAGTTTGTCAAAACCATCGGAAAGATGTATTTTCAAAAAGGCAACCATTCTAACATTGCCCAAAAGAAGATACAACATTTGATGATTTATATTCGCGAACGTTTTGGGTTACGTACCCAAGATGTTGATGATGAATTTAAAACATCATTAGCTCACAAAACAGGCCTTTCTCAATTAGACATTGATTTGTTGTTTGGAGAAATAGCCCATGCCGAGCGTACGCCCATTTTGTCTGAATATGCGCTTTTGAGTCTCAACCGCCGCATCGAAGACTTTTATCAAAAATCAAAATAAGCCCTTTTAAGTACTTACGCATAATTAGGTGAGACTTTCCAAGTTTATAACTCTTCTGATTATCAATAGTATAAGCCTAAAACTTGGAAAGTCTATTTTTGCTCAATTACTTATCACCTCAGGAAACTATTTTACAAAATGAACTTTAAATCTAGGATTGAGTTAGAAGACCTTAGCAATGCCATTGAAGCCATCAAATCACAAATTGGGAAAATCATTGTAGGGCAGCACCAAACCATAGAGTTACTCCTTACGGCTTTGTTGGCTGATGGACATGTGCTTCTTGAAGGAGTGCCTGGCGTAGCCAAAACCCTCACGGCAAAGCTACTCGCCAAAACTATCAATACGGATTTTAGCCGCATCCAATTTACCCCCGATTTGATGCCTTCTGATGTATTGGGAACATCAGTATTCAACCCCAAACTCACTAACTTTGAATTTATTAAAGGTCCCATTTTCTCCAACATCGTGTTGGTAGATGAAATCAACCGCGCTCCTGCAAAGACCCAATCGGCGCTGTTTGAAGTAATGGAAGAACGACAAGCTACGATCGATAAAACTACCTATCCGATGAGCTCGCCTTTTATCGTGATAGCCACCCAAAATCCCATTGAGCACGAAGGTACTTACCGACTTCCCGAAGCTCAGCTTGACCGATTTTTGTTTAAAATAACAGTAAACTATCCTACGCCAGACCAAGAAGTGGAAGTTTTGAGAGGGCACCATCTAAGAAAAAACATGGCGGAGGCGATTGCGGATATTGAACCTGTACTTCAGCCTCTTGAGTTAGCCGAGTTACGCCAGAAAACACATCAGGTCCATGTAGAAGATAAATTGCTAGGCTACATTGCCCAAATTGTGCTCGAAACTCGCAGCAACAAATCTTTATTTCTGGGAGCATCGCCGCGGGCGTCAGTGGCATTGTTGAATAGCTCCAAGGCTTTTGCCTCTATCAAAGGACGTGATTTTGTAACTCCTGAAGACATCCAATTTTTGGCGCCGAGTGTGCTGCGGCACCGCATTTTGCTTACTCCCGAAAGAGAAATGGAAGGAGCCACTCCTGATGATGTAGTAGCTCAATTGCTCCAAAAAATCGAAGTCCCGCGCTAATAGATGATAAATAGCTCCATCACAAAGGGCGTCTCCCAATGAAGGAGACGCCCTTTGTGATGGATAGCTAAATTAGAGTAATTGCTTTAGCATCTCTTCTACTTTGAGTAAATCTGATTTGATTTTCTCAATATTTGCTTTTGATTCTTTCTGAACATCAAGCATTTGGTCAGGTGTCAAATCTGGGGCTGGCTTATGGTCATGATGGTGGTGCTCGCCCTCGCCATGATGGTGTTCATGAGGTAAGCCGGGCACTTCTATTACATTTTCTTCCCAAGTTTCGAAGGATTTGGCTACGCCATCTAGGGCCGCCAATGCCGAGTCAGCTTTGGCAATTTGAGCTGCATCGGTGAGTGTTTTTTTCTTATCGTTCAAAACAATCTTTATCGAATCTATGGCTTCAATTTGCTCATGTAGAGACTCTTCTATGGCCATAGCTTCTAAGTGCACTTTCCCAGCCTCTTCCATTTTAGGGTCTTTTTTGTCGCCACACGCCACAAATAAAACGCCCGAAGCGATTAGCAAAGAACCATAAATGGCAGTACGATAAGCAGATTTTCTCATGATAAATGTAGATTAGTGGTTAATCAATTGTTGAAACTTGATACCCTTCTTTCCGAAGCATGGCCAATATAGCTTGCTCAGAGGTTTTGTCTTGATAGTATCTCACTGATACTCCTGCGTCAGTAAGTTTGATTTGCGAAGGTACAACTCCTTCTACAGATTGAAGCATATTGCTCAACTTTTCTACCGATTTGGGAGGTTTTTGGAGTTCAAATTGTGCTACACGCGTAGCCCGAATACGCTCAAACTGAGCCTGCGCCAACTTGCTTTCCTCAGCTTGAAAGTAACGATGGGGAATCAAATTCAAAACAATAGTTAATCCCACAGCAGTCCAAAAAACTTTTTTCTCAAAAGCCGATGAGCGATGCGAAGACCGTAGGTAGAGATCATAAAATGACCAAATCAAAACCCCTATCTGTAATGCTATCAACTGAGTTTGATACTGAGCAAGCCATCCTATTGATACTCCGTTGAATACAACCACAATTAACGGCAACCAGCAGCACAAGAGATGAACAAGCCCTGTTAATCCTACGTTTAAAGTAATCGAAATAATTTTTGACATGACTAATTGCAACTATATTGCAAAAGTACTAACAAAAACTCATCATTAAAAAGTTTATGGAGACTGCTTTTTGTTAGAAATTATTTTTCACCCTCAAACTCTTCTCTTTTATGCAGAAAATTGCAATGCTTGGTTCTGGCTTTATCGGACGTTTTTATGCAGAATCTATTCACGGACAGCGAGGGCGTGATCGTGTAGTGGCGATATACGCCCGGCGCGAAGAAAGTGCTAAAAAATTTGCTGACGATTACGGTTGTTCTTTTTGGGCTACTGATATGGAAGAAGTAATTGCCCATCCAGATGTGACGATGGTGTGTATAGCTCTTCCCAACAACTTACACGAAGCAGCCGTAATGCTCTGCGTAAAACACAAAAAGGCATTGGTATCAACCAAGCCACTCGGCAGAAATGGTGCTGAAGCCCTTCGCATGATGCAGGCAGTAGAAGAAGCAGGAATATTTGGCGGGTATTTGGAAGATTTGTGCTATACTCCCAAATTTCTGAAAGCCAAACAAATGGTCGACAACGGAGCATTGGGGCGGATTTTGTGGGCCAAATCCCGCGAAACTCACCCCGGCCCTCACAGCAATTGGTTTTGGGACAAAGAAATGGCGGGCGGGGGTTGTATCCTAGATTTAGGCTGCCATTGTATCGAAATAGCTCGTAATTTTATTGGGAAAGACATCAAGCCCGTGGAGGTCATGTGTTGGGCCGCTACCCAAGTAAAACCCATTGAAGCCGAAGACCATGCGATTGCCCTGGTGAAGTATGAAAATGGCGCAATCGGGCAGTTTGAAGTAAGTTGGACTTTCAGAGGAGGTATGGACCTGCGCGACGAAGTGATGGGTACCGAAGGCACTATCTGGATGAACAATTTTTTACGCACTGGTTTTGAAGTATTCACCACAGGCAAAGGCGGTGACTATGTAGCCGAAAAAGCCGAAAGCAATTCGGGGTGGCTTTTCCCGGTAGGCGACGAGGTCAACGAGTTGGGATATAATCATATGTTTACGGACATGTTTCGGTCGGTAGAAGAAGGTCAACAACCCGCCGAAACTTTGTATGACGGCTATGTAGTGAATGCTATTATTGACGCCGCTTATAAATCGGCTCAATCTAAACTTTGGGAACCAGTAATATTGCCTGTATGGCGGGGGCAAGAAGGGTTGAAGCCCGTTTCTACCTTAGTAGATTACGATGCTGACTATTACTTAATTAAAGAAGAAGTAACCCATGACGGGCGCCATAAATTGATTTTGAAAGACAAAAAAACCAACGAAATCATCGAGCGAGACTTAAAATAAACACTTGAATTTTGGAAGTTTAATACAATTCTTATTTTTCCCAAAAAACAAAAAAACGAGGCACTTCCTGGGAAGTGCCTCGTGCCGTTGTTAAAGTAAATAAAATTAAATTTTCTTTACTTTAGTCGCGTTCAAGCCTTTCTTTCCGTCAACGACTTCGTACTCAACACGGTCTTTTTCGCGAATAACAACGCCGCCTAAGCCCGTTACGTGTACGAAAATTTCTTTTTGAGATTCATCGTCCACAATGAAACCATACCCTCTAGCTTCATTGAAAAACTTTACTGTTCCTGTTTGCATTGTACTACAAAAATTAAAAAAATGAAAAAAAATAATTAAAATAAACTGCTATCAGCCTCATTTTCTGAACCTTACAAAGATGCTGACAGGAACTAATATTTGAGCAAAGGCTTGAACTCTCAAAATTATGAACTTGCCGAGGCTAAACTTTGTCTTGCTATGATAATGAAGTTTTAGGCAAAGCTAAAACAAAATTATAAATTATTTGTTATAAGTCAAGTCATAAGGGCTGTTATTCAGGTGCTTGACATTTAATTTTGGTTTTATTATCTTCGTTTCAAATTTTTCAAAACAACGCTATGAATCGTTTCCGCTATTTCGTAGAAAACCATATTTTTGGCGTTTGTACACGCTTGGGAGAAATCCTCAATATTTCGGCTAGTAGCATTCGTTTGTATTTTATCTATGCTACTTTTTTGACCTTCGGGTCTCCTATCATCATTTACTTGGTGATGGCATTTTGGATGGAAATGGGCAAGCACCTTCGCCGTCACAAAAATCCCACGATTTGGGAGCTGTAGCAAAGCTTATTCTTCTTTGCTATCTACCTTACTTTTCAAGAACGCTTTCACCACCTCTAGGCCTCGGTGAAAATGGCGATTGTTAGGCACAATCAAATCTGCATCTGCTTTGGAAGGCTTAATATACTGCTCATAAGTAGGAAAGACGTGGTTTTCCCAACGGTACAATACATCAGTAAGGTCATAACCTCGCTCAATTTGATCCCGAATAATCCGACGTTTTAGTTTGATGTGCTCTTTGGCATCAATAAAAATCTTAAGATCCAGCAACTCGGCTATTTCTTTGAAATAAAACACAAAAATACCTTCTACCACTATGATGGGCCTAGGACTGAAGGTCAGCATTTTAGGGATAATATTGGGATTGTTGAAGGTATATTCTAGCTGCTGCACGGTACGCCCTTCACGCAACTCAATGATATGCTCAGCGTACTTTCGGTGATTGATAGCCGATGGCAAATCAAAGTTATGTACTCCATTTTCATCTACAGCCACCTCATGGCGAGGCCGATAATAGTGGTCTTGCGAAATCAGGCAAATTTCATTTTCTGAAAATGCTCCCATCAAACTGTTCAAAAAGTAAGTCTTTCCCGAAGCACTCCCGCCCGTGATTCCGACAATAAAAGGCTTTTTCATGCGGTAAAGTTAATTTGCCGTAATTAAATACCGAACTTCTGGCATTGATTTTGTAAAAGAACCCACAACAAATTGTTAGTTTTGTGGACAAATATTCGTTTTCTAGTTATGCTTTCACCAAAATTTAATTCTAACACGTTCCGATGTTGCCAATACTCGATGGTTTAGTATGTTTTTTCAAAATCAGTATTTCGCAATATCACCATGACACAACCGCTCAAAATCTATAATTCGCTTTCTCGCCAAAAAGAACTTTTCGAACCCCTCAGCCCTCCTCATGTGGGGCTTTATGTATGTGGTCCTACTGTGTATAATTACGTGCATTTAGGCAACGTTCGAACTTTTCTTACTTTTGATATCTTGTTTCGATATCTTACGCACATTGGTTATAAAGTACGCTATGTACGAAATATCACCGACGTAGGTCACCTTGTAGGAGATGGAGATGAGGGAGAAGATAAAATTGGTCGAATGGCCAAACTCGAAAAGTTGGAGCCGATGGAGATTGTCCAACGCTACACCAACGATTTTCATCAAGTATTAGAACGCCTCAATTTCCATACCCCAAGTATCGAGCCTACCGCTACGGGGCATTTGATAGAGCAGATAGAAGCCGTCAAAGATTTGATAAATAAAGGCTTGGCCTACGAGTCAAATGGCTCTGTTTATTTTGACATTAATAAATACAACGCTCAAGGAAATAACTACGGCAAACTTTCTGGAAGGGTTTTGGAGGAGTTGCTGACCGAAACCCGCGAATTAGAAGGTACTTCCGAAAAAAGAAATCCTTTGGATTTTGCCATTTGGAAAAAAGCTGCCCCCGAGCACATCATGCAGTGGGAATCTCCGTGGGGCAAGGGCTTCCCAGGCTGGCACCTCGAATGTACCTGCATGAGTACCAAATATTTAGGCGCTCAATTTGATATTCATGGCGGGGGTATGGATCTCAAATTCCCTCATCATGAATGCGAAATAGCCCAAGGAACGGGACTCAATGGGGCTGACCCCGTGCGGTATTGGATGCACTCCAACATGCTGACCGTGAATGGCCAAAAAATGTCTAAATCCCTGGGCAATTCATTCTTGCCCGCTGAGTTATTTACGGGAAATCACCCATTGCTAGAGCAAGCATACAGCCCCATGACCACGCGGTTTTTTATGCTGCAAAGTCAGTATCGCAGTACGCTTGATTTTTCAAATGATGCACTAAAAGGTGCCCAAAAAGCCTTCAAAAGGCTTATGAATGGGCTTCGTGCTATTAAAGCAATGGAGTATATACCTTCTGAAGTTGACACTCAAACTGCCGGCCTAAAGGTATCCACCCCTGGTGTAGCGATTGATGCAAAAAAAGTCGCCGACATTGAGAAATCAGTACAAGGGTTTTATGATGCCATGAACGACGACCTCAATACGGCCGTTGCGATAGCACAGTTGTTTAACCTCTTAAAATATGTCAACATGCTTTATCTCAATCAGCTTTCTCCCGCTGCATTGGGCGAGGGAGGGTTTGCGATGTTGAAAGATAAGTTTACCACTTTTACGGAAGAAATTTTGGGCTTGAAAGAAGAGAAAAGCGAAAGTGACGCCATTTTAGGCGGAATGCTAGACCTTTATCGAGAATACAAAGCAAGTCAGCGCTATGATAAAGTAGACCAAATAAGAGCCTACTTTAAAGCACAAAACCTCGTAATTCGGGACATGAAGCACCGAATTGACTGGGCTTATGAAGAATAATGGTTTTCTCAACTAACATTTTCAAAGATGCGCAATCGTAGGTCTTATTTTAGTTATGTACTTTTAGCCGTTTTTGTACTAGCGGGAGCGTTGTATTTACTACGCCCTCTGCTCGTTTCGGAAAATAGACCCACAAGTTCCGAAACTACCGCAGCAGCCCCCTCATCTACTCCTGCTACTATTTCTTCCAATGGTATCACTAAGGAGGGCGAAGTAACTTTTTTGAAGAACGGTAAAAAATTCAAAACCATCGACGTAGAAATCGCCGAAAATGATGCAGAACGCCAAAAAGGACTCATGTTTAGGCCTTATCTGGCCGATTCGGTAGGAATGCTTTTTGTGTTTGACAGCCCTACGCCACAATCTTTCTGGATGAAAAACACGATGATTTCACTCGATATCATTTATGTTGACCAGAACAAAAAGATTGTTTCTATCCAAAAAAATGCAAAGCCTTATTCGGAAGAAAACCTACCTTCTTATGGCAACACCCAATATGTGGTGGAAGTCAATGGAGGCTACTGCGATAAGTATGGCATCGGCGTGGGAGATAGCATAGTGTTTTGAGTTTGGAACAATTTTTGCCCATGATGTAGCATATATCTTAGCATATCCAACATCGCAAACTGAGGTTCATGAAGTGTCTGATTACGTGCGGATTAGTTTTACTGGTATGGTCAAAAACTTGGGCAAACCATCTGATGGGAGGAGATGTATCTATCACTAAGAGAGGTACTTCTCCTAATACTTTTACCATAACACTTACGTTGGTTTATGACCAAGTCCAGTCCCCTGAAGATAAAGCCTTTGTTTCGGTTTTTCGTAAGAATGACCATACGCGAATGGATGATTTTACGCTCACCCGCGTTGTTGAGCAAGCATTACCTTACCAAAATGCAAGCTGTATCAATGGGACTCCTAGCACCAAGATTTCGTACATAAAATACGAAGCCAACGTCACTCTTCTCCCTAGCAATTACAATCACCTTAGCGGATACTATCTGGCATGGGAAGAATGCTGTCGCAACAACAACGTTCTTAATATTCAAGCAAATGCAGGAGCTGGGTTAGTTTTCTACTGCGAAATCCCCCCCCTTACTACTTCCAACAGCTCTCCGCAATTTGCTACGCCCCAAGTTAAATTTGCATGTATTGGAAAAAACTTTGAAGCTAGCTTTGCTGCTACTGACCTTGATGGCGATGAGCTGAGGTATTCGCTCGTGACACCCCTAGCAGGCAATACCGACCCAAGTGGGACCTTTCCTTCTATGCCTAATGCTGGCCCTTACCGGAAAGCGACTTGGAATGCAGGATATGATAGTACAAGAGCTATCACAGGAACAATCCCGCCAAAAATTGACTCCCGTACAGGTCAGTTATCACTTAATCCTTCTCAAATTGGTACTTATGTTGTTGCCGTCAAATGTGAAGAATGGCGAAATGGCTCTAAAATAGGAGAAGTACGACGGGAGTTTGTCCTTAATGTGGTAGATTGTATTTCAACCCAAGTGCCCCCCGCTTATATAAATCTCAAAGACGGCTCACCTTCCATTACTTTTGATTTGCAACCCAATGGCCATGTACAAACCGTAGGCCTCTGTAAGGGTGACTCGGTAGTACTAAAAGCCGACGACGAAAACCCGCGCTGGAGCTATCAATGGCTTAAAAATGGTCAACTTGTTTCCACCACTCCGACTGTTTTGTTGAGTATCAAAGAAGAAGGAGTATATAGTATTGTGAAGCGTTTTAAAGAAAGTTGCGGAGCAGAAGACTCTACTACCAATACCACAAAAGTCAACTTCAAACTAAGCCCTAATGCCGCCATTACGAGTAGTAGACCACTACCTATTTGTTCTTCCGACAGTACCAATTTATCTGTTACGACTACTTCTAATACTTTAGTTGAATGGCGATTCAATGGAATAGTTTTACCTAATATAGACAACGTTCTGGCCCATGTCAAACAAGGAGGGCTTTATAAAGTAAAAATCACTGATAATAATTCTCGCTGCACTGCCACCGATAGCCTTTTGGTTAAATCTATTACATCTCCTTTGGCACAACTGATGATAAGCGGAGCTGCTACTTTTTGCTCCAATGACTCAGTCAAGCTTTTTATTGCTCCCAACAATGCTTACAATTTTGTGTGGTACAAGAATGATTTTCCGTTAGTGCAAGCGATAGGTAATGAATTTAGACCCCGCGAATCAGGTCAATATTCAGTATCGGTAGAAGATACAGCCTCAAAATGCCTAACTCACTCCTCAGCTATCAATGTTGTGGTCAAACCTGCTCCACAAGTCACCCTTGACTCAATCCCCTCAGTATGTACGGCAAGTCTACAAGCTATTACTTTAAATGGGCTTCCAGAAGGAGGTATTTATAGCGGTACAGGAGTAGTAGGCAATCGGTTTGTAAGTGCCAACCTGCCCTCAGGTCGATATCCCATTACCTACACCTACACTAGCCCCGAAGGCTGCACTGGCAAAGATACCAAAGCAGCGTTTATTGCTCCACCTCCCCGTTTTTCTATACCCTCTAAACTCGTGGTTTTAAAAGGAGACAGCGTAAAGATTAATACAAGTCTTCCTCTCAATGCTTCTATCAGTTGGTTTCCTAGTACAGGCCTCAACAATGACCACGCTCCTCAACCTACCGCAAGTCCCGACCTTACTACTACCTACTACGCGACGCTCATTAGTACTCAAGGGTGCGTCGCAGAAGGGGAAGTCACGGTGGTGGTCATTAATCTTGATATTCCCAATGGCTTTACACCCAATCATGACGGTGCTAACGAAACGTGGGAGATAAGCGGTATTTTTGAGTATCCCAATTGCGTAGTTGAGGTTTTTAACCGCTGGGGCAATCTTGTCTTTAGCAGTAAAGGCTACGAAACCCCTTGGGATGGTAATTGGAATGGCCAACCTGTGCCGGTAGGTGCTTACTACTACCAAATTTATTTAAGAGAAGTAGAATTCAAACTCACTGGTACGCTCAACATCATTCGCTAATAAAACAAAGAAAAAGGAGCTAACTATTCGCCAGCTCCTTTACTCATATACAATTTCTATGTTTTTTTATTTGATAGCAGCAGCGTACAATTCGGCTACTTTGTCCCAGTTAACTACATTCCAGAAAGCATCCAAATAATCTGCACGTTTGTTTTGATACTTAAGATAATAAGCATGCTCCCATACATCTACACCCAATATAGGAGTTCCCTGAACATCGGCCACTGGCATAAGAGGATTGTCTTGGTTGGGGGTGGAAGTGACCACTAGTTTTTTATCTTTTACAATTAGCCACGCCCATCCAGAACCAAAGCGAGTGGCTCCAGCATCTTTAAATTTAGCTTTAAAAGCATCAAACGAGCCGAAATCTTTGGTGATAGCGGCGGCCAAAGCACCAGTAGGAGCTCCGCCTTTATTGGCTCCCATAATGCTCCAGAAAAAAGTATGATTCCAGTGACCACCTCCATTATTGCGAACCCCACCAGCGGTTTCTTTCGTGATGGTTTTCATCAAAGCATCAATTGTAATTTTTTCTTCTGGCTTACCCGCAAGTGTTTTATTGAGGTTATCTACATACGCTTTGTGGTGACGGCCATAGTGAATTTCCATGGTATTTTGGTCGATGTATGGCTCTAAAGCGTTGGTCGCGTAGGGAAGAGGCGCTTGAGTAAACTGTGCCATAGCTTGTAGCGAACCTACAGTCAAGGCTATTCCTAAGATGTTTCGAAAAAATTGGGTTGTCATTGTGATAAAACGTTATATGATACATTAATGATGTGCAATAATACACAGCAATACAACGCAAGCGTAGGTATTGGAGGTATTTATTAGACAAAAATAAAAAACCTTCTGGTTTTGGCAGAAGGTTTCAAAGATTAAATCAGTCTAAGGGTTTAGGAATAGGACGAGCAAATATAAAACAATATTTTCACAACTGAACTATTCCAAGAAAAAGTTTAAAAATACCCCTTGTACAATTCTTTAAAAGGGCATATCTAAATTCTTTCAAAATATCGTTTTCTTTCCCAATCCGTCACTGAGGCGTTATAAGTCGCTTGCTCTTTACTATAGAAGTGAGTGTAATGCGCTACTACTTCTTCTCCAAAAGCTCGCTTGGCAAAATCACTATTAGAGAAAATAGCGATTGACTCCGCCAATGTATAAGGTACACGTGGCAAATGCGCCGCCGCATAAATATCCCCTTCAAAAATCGTAGGTGGCTCGATTTGTTTTTCAATTCCTTCTAGACCACAGGCCAACAAAGCAGCAAATGCTAAGTAAGGATTGCAATCAGCGCCAGGAATTCGACATTCGATACGAAGGCTTTTGCCGTGCCCTACTACCCTAAACCCAGCAGTACGGTTGTCGTAGCTCCATGCTAGGCGCGTAGGTGCCCAAGAGCCATCTACATAGCGCTTGTATGAATTGATAGTAGGAGCGTAGAAAACCATTACATCAGGCGCATGGGCAATACATCCCCCTAAAAACCATTTAAACACATTGGTACATTTTACTGGTCCAAAAGCTTCGTCACCAGCAAAAGCACTTTCTCCGTCTTTCCACAAACTAATATGAATATGACAACTAGAACCTGCCCGGTCAGTGGCAAATTTGGCCATAAAGGTAATACTCCATCCCATCGCGTCGGCCACTTCTTTGAGGCATTGCTTGTATACCACGTGGCGGTCGGCCATGTCTAGAATTTCTGAATATCTCACATTGAGTTCATGCTGACCTAGCCCCCACTCTCCTTTGGAGTTTTCGACTGGTACGCCCGATTGCTTCAAATAGCGACGTGCAGCGGCATTGAAAGGCTCGGTGCGGGTTCCTTGTAAAATATGATAATCTTCGATATACCATCCCACTGGTTTGACTGCATCAAAACCTTTTTCGTGGGCATCTCTAAAACTAGTTTCAAACAAATAATACTCTAACTCCGAAGCCGCCACCACCTCAAACTCGTGCTTCTCAGCTCGTTGTAGTTGCTTTCTCAATACAGACCTTGGCGCAATATCGACGTACTGATGCGTTTTCTCGTTTTGTACATCACACAAAATCATAGCTGTACGCTCAAGCCACGCCGCTACTCTTAAAGTAGACAAATCAGGTACTAAATGAAAATCCCCATATCCCAGTTCCCAATTGGCAAAGCTATAACCCGGTACAGGTTCCATTTCCATATCGGTCGTAAGGAGATAATTACATCCGTGAGTGCCGCTTTTGTAAATGTCGTCCACAAAATAATCTGCATCAAAACGTTTGCCTACGAGGCGTCCGTAATGGTCTGTGAAAGCGACAATAATCGTATCAATAGTTTGTTGTTCTACAGCTTCTTTAAGCTGCTCGATTGTAAGAAGTCCTTGGGCTTTAGGCATAGTCTATTTTTTTCTTTAAAAATACCAAAAAATAAAAGTGTCAGATAGGTTGGTTGTCTTTCAATGCCAATTACACCTTTTTTACTGAATTATCATACAAATTACGGCTATTGTATGATAATGGGCTATTGTCATGAATAGTCTTATATTTGCCATTATCCAAACCAAATTCCCGTCCTATGTTGAAACTTTTAGCCAAAGTAGGCCTAAATGGATTTTTCTTTTGTTTGATTGGTGTCATTTTTCTTGCCTATTATTTCCCTACCATTGGTCTTCATCAAAGCCCGTGGCATTTACCCCAAATCGCCGAATATGGCGTCTCTGTCATTTTCTTTTTTTATGGGCTCAAGCTGAGTCCCCAAAAACTAAAAAGCGGCCTTACCAATTGGAAATTACATATTCTGATTCAAACTGCCACTTTTGGGGTATTCCCATTGCTTATTCTTTGTCTTCAATACTTTCTTGATGTTGACAAAACTTCTTTGTTTTGGATAGGTATATTTTATTTGGCAGCATTGCCCTCTACCGTTTCGTCATCAGTCGTAATGGTAGCTATTGCCAAAGGCAACTTACCTGCGGCTATTTTCAACGCCAGTATTTCTAGTATCATAGGTATTTTCATTACGCCTCTTTGGATGAGTGGGCTTCTTGAGCAGCAAGATGCTAATTTTGATCTATTACCAGTTATTTTACGCCTTTGTTTTGAAGTACTTCTACCTGTCATAGTGGGTTATGTTTTGCATTCACAACTTAGTAAATGGGCTGAGCGATACAATCATCTCTTACGCTTGTTTGACCAAACAATCATCCTTCTTATTGTTTATACTTCATTTTGTGAGTCCTTTGCAGGAGGTATGTTTGAAGGGCAGTCGATTCGTGACCTGAGTATTTTGGGTGGTGAAATGCTCTCTTTCTTCTTTTTAATTTTCGGACTCTTATATGCGCTAAGTTCTTGGTTAGGGTTTTCTTATGAGGACCGAGTTACGGTCATATTTTGCGGTTCTAAAAAATCTTTAGTGCAAGGCGCGGTCATGGGAAAAGTACTTTTCCCCAATCCTGTATCATTAGGAGTAGTGTTGCTTCCTTTGATGATGTATCATGCTTTGCAGCTATTAGCTGGTAGTATTATTGCCCAGCAATGGGGCTCCAAGCATTAGTCAAGATGAGAGTTATTTATGATTTCCATTGATTGATAATTTCCTTTTCTAACAATCTTTCTTGATTTTTGTGGAGGTTTTGTTTTTGTTGAAAGTTATTTCCAAAATTGGTCACTTATGTTTGCCTACATTATCTGGGATGTAAACCCTGAAATTTTCAGTATTGGTAGTTTCTCAATTCGCTGGTATGGATTGCTGTTCGCATCGGGTTTTTTGATTGGTCAACGTATCATGGCCTATATATTTCAAAAAGAGGGTGTCAAAGAGTCACTTTTAGATTCGCTTTTACTCACCATGGTGATTTCGACGGTGGTCGGTGCTCGCCTAGGCCACTTTCTTTTTTACGAACCAGAAGTTTTTTTTAAAAACCCGTTGCAAATCATCACTCCTCCTTTTGCGGGCTTGGCAAGTCATGGTGCTACTATTGGTATATTATTAGGGTTATATTTTTATGCTCGTACAAAAAAAATGAGCTTCCTGTGGGTTGTAGACCGTATTGTGATTACGGTAGCGCTAGGTGGCTGTTTTATTCGTTTGGGCAACCTCATGAATTCCGAAATCGTTGGTAAAGTCACGGATGTTCCTTGGGCATTTGTTTTTACCCGCAATTTTGAATTTACTCAGTACCCACGCCACCCAGCTCAGTTGTACGAAGCCATCGCTTGTATCGTATTGTGCTTTTTACTTTTTTGGCTTTGGACTAAGAAAAAATCACAGACACCTCAAGGACTTTTACTTGGTATCTTTCTTTTATGGGTATTTGGGTTACGGTTTGTAATTGAGTTTTTTAAAGAAAATCAAGTAGCTTTCGAAAACGATTTGACTTACAACATGGGACAAATCCTAAGTATTCCTGCGGTATTGTTAGGCTTTTTGTTTTTGGGAATAGCATGGAAAAATCGAGACAAAAAACAGGTTGTTTTTACAGGAAGCCCTACCGAAGAAGCCAATCGAATTCAAGCTAGTGTGACTCATTCCTAACCGATTAGTAAATATTGCCTTCAAAAAGGCGGCTAAGTTTAGAAAAACCGTAATTTCGAGGAACCGAAAGGTTCCTTTTTTATTTTTTTTAAACCAAAAAGTTAAAAGATGAAAACGATTAAACTCCTTGCCTTATTTCTATCCCTTGCCTTACTAAGCTGGAACTGTACAAGTAAAGAAGAAGAAGAAGCCGAAAAGGCAAAAAAAGAGCCCAAAAATGCACTTGAAGCATTGCAAAAAATAGGAGAAGAAGCTGAGAAAATGTCAAAAGAAGGGCCTAAAGAGACCGTAGACCCTAAACTTCTTAAAGCACTTTTGCCAGAAGACGCCGATGGCCTCAAACGAAAAGAGGCTTCTAGTGAAAAAAGTGCCGCTATGGGATTTGGTATATCTACGGCCAAAGCATCTTACCGGGACGACAATGGTCAAGACATCGATGTCAACATCTCCGACGTGGCCGGTATGGGAGTAGCGCTCATGGGAATGGCCGCTTGGTCAATGGCCACAATCGACAAAGAAACCGAAACAGGCTATGAAAAAACTACCGAATATAAAGGCCATAAAGCTTTTGAGAAATACAACACGGACAGCAAAAATGGCGAAATATCGGTCATTGTGGCCAACCGCTACATTGTACAAGTATCTGGAAATGGGGTTGGAATCGACAAAATCAAGTCGGTTTTGGATGATATTGACTTAGATAAACTTGCCGATACTAAATAGCGTTTAGTTTGGATAATAACACATTTTCCAACTCCCAAATTTCCTCAAAAGTATTATACAAAGGAACTGGCGTGAGTCGAATGCAATTGGGCTCACGCCAGTCTCCTACAATCCCTTCTTGTAGTAAGAAATCAAATAACTCTTTCCCTCCCTCTTCCACTAGCAAAGAAAGCTGACTTCCTCTTTGGGAAGGTTCTGAGGGTGTAATGATTTTGATTTTTTGAAATCCAATTTTTTGATTGATTCGCTTGATTACCAATTCCAAAAATTGAGTGAGTGCTATCGACTTAGTTCGTAGATTCTCAATACCAGCTTCTTCAAAAATACCCAATGATGCTTGATGAATAGACAAAGCCATGATATTTGGGGTGCTGAGTTGCCAGCCCGCAGCACCTTTCATTGGGATAAATCCTTTGGTCATCTCAAATCGCCTTGACTCTTCGTATCCCCACCAACCTGCTAAACGAGGCAAAGTATTATCGTGATATTTTTGATGTACAAATACCCCCGACACACCTCCAGGACCAGAATTAAGATACTTGTACGAACACCATACCGCAAAATCTACCTCCCATTGATGTAGTTGGAGAGGAACATTCCCAATGGCATGGGCTAAATCAAAACCTACCAAAATTCCGTATCTTTTCGCCTCTGCCACAATCTCACGCATATCAAATAGCTGCCCCGTATAATAATGCAAACCACTCATACAAACCAATGCAAGCTCATGGGCGTGGGATTTGATAGCTGCCACTATGTCTTCTGTACGAACCAACCACTCACCCACAGGCGGAGCTATTTCAATTATCGTCTCACTAGCAACATACCCCCGCGATACTACGTGGGTTTCGAGGGCATATTGGTCAGAGGGAAAATCGCCTGCTATAGTCAATATCTTAAACTTCTCAGAAGTGGGTCGATAAAAAGAAGTAAGCATCAAATGGAGATTGACCGTCAACTGATGCATGGGACACACTTCTTCAGGTAAAGTACCCAATAGCTTTGCTAGCCCTTTTTGACAATATTTGTGGTAAGATAACCAGGGTTTTTCGCCTTCAAACCAGCCTTCTACTCCGTAGTTTTGCCATGTTTTTAATTCTTTGTCTACGGCAAGTCTTGCGTTTTTGGGTTGAAGCCCTAGGGAGTTTCCACACAAATAAATCACTGACTTGTTATTTTGCTGAGGGATATAAAACTGTTCGCGGAAGCCGCGTAACCTATCTTTTTGGTCTTGGGCAAGTGCCCACTCTTTTAACTGTGGGGAAGAAACTGACAGAAGCGAATCAAAGTTCATGATAGCTTTTTTATCTATATTTTTAGATTCTATAAAAACAAGAATCCCCCTTCATTTTGTGTGAAGAGGGATTCTTGGTGATTATTTCTTATTTTTTCATTACCATTTGAGCAAACTTGATAAGCTCAGGACCATCCATACCTCCGAGATGACTAGTAACCACTTTACCATTTCCATTGATAAAAAACAATGAAGGATAACCTTCAATAGGATATACGTTTGCCAACTGTGGCCCTTCTCCTATCTCCATGTCTTTTTTTACATTAATAAAATTGGCATTAAAAAATTCGCCTACGTCTTTACGAGTAAAAACATTTTTTTGGAGAAGTTTGCAAGGACCGCACCAACTGGTATAAGCATCAAAAAAAATGAGTTTTTTCTCTTTTTTGGCTTTTGCCAATACTTTTGCCCAAGGTAGTTCCACAAACTGTATGCCTTCAGCAGCAGACTTAGAGGAGGCTTTGGATACCTCTGTGGTAGTAGCAGCAATACCCGATAGTACAGCAACTGTCAATACTAAAGCAAAAAGAAAGCGTTGCATTGAGTTTATTTTATTAGGTTTTAGATTCTATTTTGTTTTACAACGCAAAAATGCTCCTAATTGGTTTGCTCCTTTTTCAAAACTTACCATATCAACGAATACTTAATGGTTCCGTTGGCCGGGAGCAACAATTCCTGCTGTCCGTTAGCAGTCCGTACTATAGGTTTACTTTTGGGATCAACACGTACATAATAGCTTTGTCCATCTACTTCATACAGACCTTTTTCTACTTGTGAGATGCTACCGCTACTTACAAGTCTTACGTAGCCATTGGGAAGAGTAGTGGTAATAGTACGAGTCAAGCCGCCATTTTCGGGGATGATTTCATCGCTCACCGATGCGTCATTGATAAGATAAGTCAACATCGGAAAGCCATCAGGATTCAGCCTAAAGCCTTTATAAACAAAATTAGCCATTGAATCAGGCCAACTAGCATTGACATCCGACAATACGGCTACATCGGCTTGGCCTTTGGTCAAAATAGCCGCACCCGCTGGTTGTAATATTTGAGGTTCCCCCCTTTCGTACCACATTTGGGTAACATCCGCAAAACCACCTTTCCAAAATTGCAAAAGTGCGCCTCGATTCAAATCCAAACTATAATGCGTCCCCACGGGCGAACCAACTGAAAGACAATGGGTGCGTTTATTTTTTTCGCCTTCACGCTGAATAAACGACCTTACCAATTCAGCTTTGGTAGAAGCAGTGACTTCAATAGTCGGGATAGGTTTTGGTTCTGGAAGCGAAGAAGTCACATGCAAAGCATATGATCTGACGCCTTGAGTCGAAATAAACATTCCTAGTCCGTGTCCTCTCCAAGTGAGTTTGTGATATTGGAGACGAAAAGGATGCAACCCTTTGGTAAAATGATAAGTTGCGGGTACGTAGTTTTGAAGAAAATCATTCCATTGATACGGTAATACCGTTTTCCCGTCTATTTCTAAAGAAGCATTAGACATGTAAGCTAGCTGAATCAAGTAGTCGGCTTCTTGTTCCACATCAAATTTTCCCTCATATACTAGATAAAAGCTATTGTTGCCAAGTCCCCACTCGCGAGTCAAGATAGAGGTTGTGTCTTTTTTCAAGATATTTTCAGCCAACAACTCCTTCGGTCTATCATTAGTAGCTTTGTAAAGCGTATAAGACAAATCTCGAAGTTTCACAGGTCTAGCATCGCTTAAGAGTTGATAAAATATATTTCTAAAAGCTGCCGTACCATTCTCTATTTCAATAGATAAAGCCATATCAGGAGTGGGCGGGGTGCCTAAGAAAGCATTTTCTTGAATCACCACTCCGTTCAATGTAAGTTTTTCGACTTGAGCTACACTTCCTTTGCTGGCTCTTTTGTATTGTACCGCTAGTTTTTGCCAAAGTCCAGGAGCTTTGGAGGCATTTTGAATAGGGACTAGGCTCCCCACGCTGCCACACGCATTCCTGTCTAGTTTGGGGCTTTTCCAGCTATCATTGAGTCTAATACCATACCCTCCCGGGAGATTTAGAATGGCGGTGCTTCCAGGAGCGAGCATAAAATCAAGATTCAAAATAATATCTCCTAATCCTAGATTTGCGCTTGCTTTAGCACCTGTACTTCCTACGATTATGCTTGTTTTAGCATCGGAAGGGGAAGTAGTTTTAAGGAAAGTACTTTTTTCGGGATGCATCATCACCGATTGTGCTACTTTCCAGCTACCGGTCAGCTGGAAAGCACCCTTCCCGTCGGTAGTAAGTTGGGTCATGCCTACATTTTGGGCCTTCAAAGAAAAAACCAAACCGGCCGCCAAGAGAAGGCAGCCGGTTTGAAACGCAACAAGTATTTTCATATTTAGAATGAACTTCAACTTTTTGATTGACTACTAGTGAAAATAGTAAGTATTGGTTTTCTACTGTATTTTTAAGATTTTTCGTCGAGCAATCTCCCCATTTCTTTCCGCATTTAGGAAATACTCACCAGGGCGCATATTAGTAAAATCTAGCTCATCACGACTAGAGGTAGTTTGCTGTCGCAATATCACCCTTCCAAATCCATCCACTACCGTAAGCGTGACGCCCGTTGGTCCTTCTATTTCTACAGTACAACGCGCCTGTACTGGTACAGGATATACTTTGAGCCATTCAGTTCCAGCCCCAGGCTTAACCCCAAGCACAGGATTAACAATAAGCACAAAGCGGGAAGTAGCAGCACCATTACCACAACCATTTCGGATTGAAACTACTTTGTAGGCATTGGTTTGGCCAGGTTTTACAGAAAACTCATAAGGTGTAACCGAAGTAGTAAACGAAGTGTCTTTTCTAGACAAACTATCATTATAGGTAATCGTCCAAGGTACCTCACCCGTAAACGCAATCGCGATTTTGGCACTTTCATTTTCATACACGCTTGGTGGGCCAGAAATGGTAGCGGTGGGTAATTCGCGAGCAGTAATTTGTACGGGGCTAATTTTGCCTTTTACTGTAAAATTTGAGGCAATTCCTACGACACGTACGTAGTAATTCCCCGCAGTAGTGGTATTGGGCAAGATACCCCTCAATGGGCTACTATTTCCTTCTGTAGTGATGGTTTGGAAACCAGCATCTTCTGGAGTTTTCGAAATCTGAACCTTAAACTGTGTATTAGAAGGGAAAAAATCGGATGAAAAATAAGGCATTGTAAATGAAGTACCAGCGCACAAATTGGTAACGCTTGGATTCCCTACATCTATAATAGCTACCTTTACGTTGATAACGGCACTACCTGCTGGAGTTCCCTCACCACAATTGTTTGTTACTTTCGTAATAATATAGGTAGTAGTATCCAAAGGACTTACTGAAATAGTCGTTGGGTTTTGGGAAGTTGAAAGCGTGACTCCGTTAGAAAGTGTATAAGTCCAAGGAGCATCTCCCGTAAACACAATCGAAAGAGGAGCCGATTGTCCTTGTGTGATATTGGAGCCTCCACTCAAAGTTGCACTTGGCAAAGGTTTGATGACTACCGTGATTTCAGCTCTTGGGCTTTCACAACCATTTGAACCCGTCTGTGTTACATAAAATTGGTAAGTACCTGGCGTTTGGGTTGGAGGAATATTTGGAGTGCTTTGAGGGGTTCCGCCCGTTTTGTTGGTATTATACCATTTAAGGTTATCTCCAGTAGCATTCAGGGGTTGAGGAGCTGAGTTTTGGCAGTTTACTACTGGTGCACTTGTCACTGTAGGAAGCGGAGTAGTACGCACGTTTACCTTGATATCGGTACGCCCGCCACGACATCCATCTAGCACCTGAAGTACACTATAAGTACCTTCAAAGCCTACATCCGTTTTTATAACGGGTGCCACATTGGTTTCCCCTGTATTATTGGGTAGTATCCACACTAGGCTTTGCCCCGTTCCTGTAAGTTTTGCATCCAATTCTACTTGAGGATCAAACTGGCACAATAAATATTCTTGTTTTGAAACAGAAGCAAAAGGAGGTAATGGTTTGGTAGTTACCTTTATTTCTGACCTAGGGCTCTCGCACTCGTATTGATTGGTCTGAGACACATAATAGCTGGTAGTACCCACTGTGTTGGTAGAAGGTGTAATAGCTAAGCCCGACCATGTTCCTTCAGTAGGTTGGCTATACCATTTTAGATTTTGCCCATTGGCTGTGAGTGGTTGTGCTACCGCAGTATTACAATAAAAAATAGGCGAAGGAGCACTTGGGTTACCAGGTGTAGGATTGACTCTATACGTAAACTGCTGAGCACTAGCAGTACAGCTTGCGGTAGAAGCCACTACGCTAATCGTGGCTGTAAGTACATCCTGAGAATTATTAATAACCCGGTATCCTCCATTGATATTTCCTGAGCCGCTTGTCCCAAAACCAATATTATTTGACGACGACCAATTGAAGTTAGTATTGGGAGTTTCACTAGAGAAATTAAGCGCCACTCCTATGCTATTGGCACAAATCTGGTTGGGATTTGGAAGACTAGCTTTAGGTGTAGGATTGACAGTGATAGTAAACTTACCTTCTTTTCCTGCGCAACCATTTGCCGTAGGATTTACGGTAACGGTGGTTGTGACAGCACTCGTCACGGGGCTTGTCACTGTATACCCTCCGACATTACCTGAGCCACTACCTCCAAAACCCACATCTGCGGTACTTGTCCATGCAAAGGTAGTACCAGGAGTAGGGCTTCCGAAATTGATAGGAGCACCACCTGTACCGCCGCATAGGGTAAGGTTGTTGATGGTATTGACGGTAGGGGTAGGATTGACGGTAACAGTAAACGAGCGAGAGGCTCCTGTACAGGTGGCTGTTTGAGCAGTAATATTAACGGTAGCTACCACCGGCGTAGCTCCTGTGTTAATAGCAGCATAGGCTGCAATATTACCAGTACCACTAGCTCCAAAACCAACATTAGCATTGGATACCCAATTGAAAGTAGCACCTGTAGTAGGACTAGAGAAGCTTATCGCTGGTGCAGAGGCTGTATTACAAAAGACGGCGTTTGTGATATCATTGATTCTGGGAGAGGGGTTGACAGTCACAGTGAATGTTTTTGCACTTCCCACGCATGTATTGGCTGTGGGAGTTACCGACACGGTACTTACTACTGCTGTCGGACTTCCGTCAATAGCCGTATAATTAGGGATATTTCCAGATCCTGAAGTACCAAAGCCTACGTTTGTACTGCTTGTCCAAGCATAGGTAGTACCAGGAGTAGCGCTACCAAATGCAATAGAAGGAGCAGGGGCATTGCCACAAAAAGTAGCGTTGGAGATAGTATTGACAATAGGGGTGGGATTGACTGTAACTGTGAAATTGGTAGCTGGCCCTGTACAGGTTCCAGTAGTAGGGGTCACCGATACGGTATTGGCTACAGAATTAGTCCCTGTATTAGTAGCCGTAAATGCCGCAATATTGCCTGAGCCGGAAGTGCCAAAGCCTGAATTGACTGAGCTTGTCCAATTAAATGTAGTACCACTCACAGGGCCAGAAAAGTTAATAGCACTTCCTGCAGCACCATTACAATAAGCAACATTAGATACTGTATTAACTGTAGGGCGTGGATTAATAGTTATTGTAAAAATTCGAGGTGAACCTGGGCATCCATTGATTGAAGGCGTAACAGTGATAGTAGAAACTACTGCGGTGGTATTATCACTTATAGTAGTATAGCCACCTATAGTGCCTGAGCCAGAAGTGCCAAACCCTACATTGACGCTACTCGCCCAACTAAATGAAACACCACTAGTAGGGCTTGTAAAATTAATACCACTTACTGGTACACCTCCACAAAAGCTCGCATCACTTATTGCATTTACACTTGCGGTAGGGTTTACGGTGACGGTAAAAGTTCGAGCAGGCCCAGTGCATGAATTAGCGGTAGGCGTTACCGAAACAGTCGCTACTACAGGATTGGCGGTACCATTGGTACCAGTAAAAGCAGGAATATTTCCATTGCCAGATGTACCAAAACCCACACTGGTGCTACTTGTCCAAGTAAATGTTGTGCCAGCGGTTGCACTGCCAAAATTAATGGCCGCACCGCCTGCTCCATTACACAATGATACATCCGAAATCGTATTGACAGTAGGAGTAGGTTTGACGGTTATCGAAAAACTTCTTTGAGTACCAGCACAACCTCCTACTTTTGGCGTAACTGTTACCGTGGCAACTACATCAGAAGGGCCCCCGTTACTAGCTGTATAAGCAGCAATATTCCCACTTCCAGAAGTACCAAAACCAACATTTATGCTGCTTGTCCAGTCGAAAGTAGCTCCCCCACTAGGACTCGAAAAACTAATAGCCGTGCCAGTGGCTCCATTACAGTAGTTGGCATTTGATATTGCATTGACAGTAGCATTGGTGGGATTGACAGTTACCGTAAATGAAGTTGGAGTGCCTGTACAACCGTTGGCGGTAGGCGTAACCGTGACTGTAGCTGTTACAGGATTAGAGGTGGCATTGGTGGCAGTAAAACCTGCAATATTCCCATTACCTGAAGTTCCAAACCCGACATTAGCGGTGCTTGTCCAAGCGAAAGTAGTACCAGAAGTTGAACTTGAAAAATTGATAGCACCTACCCCGCTACCATTACAGACCCCATTGATATTGGAGACAGAATTGACAGTGGGGGAAGGTTTGACAGTTACTGTAAAATTGTTGGATGTGCCCACACATCCGTTTACTGAAGGAGTGACCGTGACTGTAGCCGTGACGTTGCTTGAACCATTATTATTAGCAGTAAAACTTCCAATATTACCTGTACCCGAAGTATTGAAGCCTACATTAGCGGTGCTTGTCCAGCTAAATGTCGCTCCTGCCGAAGAACTGCTAAAGTTAATGGGACCTGCTGAGGCATTATCACAAGCTTCTAGACTCGTAATATTGTTTACGGTAGCCTTGGGGTTAATGGTAAAATTAGGGCTTTGACCACTGACAGCATTTACCCTTACTCTGATTTTGTAAGTAGAACTTCCAGTGACATTATCAGGTAAGGTAACGGTAATAGGACTTGCAGCACCAGTTCCTAAGTTAGTTGGAGAGCCAAATACCCCGCTTGCATCTGATAGCTCCACTGTAAACGAAGAAGGAGCAGGTGTAAAACCAGTGGCACTAAACGATACTCTCGCTTGACTGCCTAAACAAAAACCACCCGTCGGAACAGCCCCCGCCGTAGTTGTTACTATTACGGTGTTTATACTTTGCGCAAAACTCCGATAGGCTCCTCCGCACATTAATATAACTGCACAGCCTAGGATAAGTAGTTTTTTTAACATAATCGATTCAAATTGATTTTTCTAAAAACGCTCAAAATTACTTCTTTATTGAAAAACATTCACATTCTCACCAGCTTCACTTATTATTCGTGTTCTGCCACCGCTTCATATACTATCTCATGGATTTTTCGTCTGATCCGTTGGCTGTTGATTTGGGTGTTTTCGGCATTGGGATGCACTCTATTGGACAACATCACAAATACTAGCTCATTTTTAGGATCTACCCATACCATAGTGCCCGTAAACCCTGAATGTCCAAATGACGAAGGGGAGGCCGAAGTTGCCACAAAAACACTTTCTCCCTTTTGAGGAGCTTTGTCCCAGCCCAAGCCCCGATGATGAGCACTATCATACATACGTGCAAAGGTAGGCAAAGTCTCTTCTTGGAAATAACGTCGGTCTCCGTAAAGCCCTTTTTGCAAATTCATTTGCATCAAAATCGATAAATCATAAGCGGTACTAAAGAGCCCTGCATGCCCAGCCACGCCGCCATAGACGGCTGCCATCTGGTCATGAACGGTTCCTCGAAGCAATTGATTACGGTACGTAAAGTCGTTTTCGGTAGGAGCAATTTGTGTATCAGCAAACTTTTCTAATGGTTTAAAACGTGTATTCATCATCCCTAATGGTTCATAAAAATTCTGACCTAAGAATTCGTCTAAGGGCTGATTTGTGACGCGCTCTATTACCTTTTGTAACATCAAAATCCCTAAATCACTATATACAAAAGGATAATGTCCATTTACTGGCTTTTTGAGTGGCGATTGTACGACCCATCGCCATACTGAGTCTTTCAAGGCCGATTTTGCAAACAGCTTCGGAGCTATTTGCATGGGATATATGCTGTCTCGTACCGAACTATAATATTCACTCATCAGTCCACCTCCTCCCGTTTTTGTATTTTCCCAAAGTTTTGGATAGAAAGCCACCAACCCCGAACGGTGCAACAACAAATCTTCGATACTGATATGGGCTTTGTTGGTACCCACAAGTTCAGGCAAAAAATGTGCCGCTTTTTGTTTTATATCAATAATGCCTTGTTCGTTTAAGTACATAACTGCCTGTAAGGTAGCTGCTACTTTTGTGACAGAGGCGACATCGTACATAGTCTCGGAAGTGACTTTTTCGTTCAAATTATCATAGGTAAGCGTTCCATAGTTTCGCTGAAAAACTACCCTTCCACGTCGCGCTACCACTACTTGGCATCCAGGAAATATTCGTGCTTGGATTGATTTTTGAACAAGGGTATCAATCTTGAGTAAAGTCGCCGAACGAAGGCCCACCTGTTCTGGTAGCCCTACAATTAGTCTGCTAAGAGGTTTTGTTTCTATACCTGTTCCTAAAGTATATAATCCTTCTATCGAGATAGGCAATTTACCTTTGAAAGGCAAAGCCCCGAAAATTTGTTGAGCGGCTGCTACTTCCAAATCGGGAAGATTCTCATAAGCACAAATCACCCCAGAGGTGGTGGGCAACTGCAACAAGGCATAAGGAGAAGCAAACAGACTTACTATCACTTTGGATTTTTGCTGCAAGCGATTCAACAGCTCCACTGTAGCCGAAGTAATATGAAAAGGTCGGTTAAAATTTCGGCGCGTATCGTGCAAACTTACAATCACCACTTTGGCATTACCTACTTGTGATACTAAGCTTTCAACCTCTGAATTAGTAGTAGGCTTTTCGGCATATACTATGTGATTGAAAGAAGCATATTTGCTGAGTGTTTGCTGAAAAAGATTAATACCACCTCCGCCAATAGCAATAGAAGCAAATGTACAGGTATCTATTGCCGTAATCGGCAGCAACTGATTTTCATTTCTTAAAAGAGTGACCGCTTGCTCCGCCAAATCGCGGGTCAAAGACTTAAAATGAGCTGAACTCAGCTCTGCATTGACCGTTTTATAATCAACACTTTCTCTCTTATTCAGCCCCATCCAATATTTCGCTTTCAATATTTTACGAGCCTTTTCATCAATCATGTCTTGGGAGATTTTTCCTTTCTCTACTCCTTCCTTGATTCTTTTGATCGTCTCGGCCACATTTTCCGGATAAAGCAACACATCGTTGCCGGCGATTAATGCCTTGATATTAGCCTCAACAGCGGTGCGTCCACGTTTTACGCCTTGCATATTCATGGCATCAGTAAATACCAACCCCTGAAATCCCATTTGCTTTTTCAACAAATCAGTCACAATTTTTGAGGAAAGAGACGAAGCTAAATAAGGTGTTTTGTCCAAAACGGGTACATATAAATGCCCTGTGATGATTCCTGTAAGGCTATCTGCAATAAGTTTTCTAAAAGGATAAAGGTCTGTTTCATCGAGACGATCCGTCGAGTGGGCTAGTACTGGTAGCGTATAGTGCGAATCCGAGTCAGTATCGCCATGCCCTGGAAAATGCTTGGCCGTAGCCATTACATTTTGATGCTGTAAGCCTTTCATATAAGCAGCAGACTTGTCAGTCACATTTTCGCGTGCCTCCCCAAAAGAACGCATTCCAATGACAGGATTGCGGGGGTTACTATTAATATCTGCTACAGGGGCAAAATTCACATGTATTCCCAGCCGTCGGCACTGACGGCCTATCTCAAGCCCCATACGATAAATATACTGATTGTCTTGGATAGCTCCTAAAGTCATTTGTTTGGGAAAATCATCAATACTATCCAAGCGCATCCCCAGTCCCCATTCTCCATCAATACCTATCATGAGGGGAACTTTTGACAATGCTTGATAGCGGTTTGTCAACTTGGCTTGCCGTGAAGGCCCTCCTTTAAAAAATATCAATCCACCCACTTGCTGATTTTTAATCAACAAATCTAGGTGCCTGTAGTAAGATTCATTGCGATCAGAGTGGGTGGCAATCATAAAAAACTGGCCAATTTTCTGCTCTAATGACATTAAAGTGAAGACACTATCTACCCATTTGTTTTCTGCAAAAACAAAGGTATTGGTAGGGGTATCAAGCTTAGTAGGCTTATGAAAGACCAAGCTCATACTGCCAAGTAATAGTATGCTTAAGATAGACGAGTGAACCAATAAATTTTTCATAGGTACGGGGAAACACACAAAAATAAGAAAAAACCCCTTTGTAAAACTTTAAAAAAATTGTACAAAACCAATTTTTTTCTCTATTCCTAAACCAATGTTTATTATTAGTCAACTTTAATTCACAAAGCAGGGCTACTCTTTTTTTTGGTGATTTTTAGACACTTACTAACCCAAAACCAATAATAATCTACTCATAATATTGGCTTAACATTGGCATAATATTGTACTTCTACTTTTGTATCGAATTTTAAACACCGATATGAAAGTAAATTTTAAACAAGACAAATCCATGAGCAGATTCTTACTGTTTTTTGTCCTTTCTTTCTTTTCCGCTTTTAGTTTTGCCCAAACTGGAACCCTCCGTGGCACTATCACTGATGCCAAAAACAAAGAAACTTTGATTGGCGCTACCGTCAAATTGGTAGGTACTCAACTAGGTGCTGCTACTGATATCAACGGTTTCTTTTCTATTGCCAAAATACCCGCTGGCAAATACACCGTTGAAATTACGTATGTCTCTTATAAAACGGAAAACATCGCAAATGTTGCGATAGAAGCCGACAAAGTTACAGAGATAAATTCAGCACTTTTAGAAGCCGCTTCTACCCTTGATGAAGTACGCGTAGTAGCTACACGACAGACCAACACGGAGGTGTCGGTCATTAGCGAAATCAAAGCTTCTCAGAACATTGTGAGTGGGATTTCGTCCCAACAAATCGCACGTACCCTCGACCGCGACGCTGCCCAAGTCGTGAAGCGTGTACCCGGTATTACAATCGTAGGCGACCGCTTCATCACTATTAGAGGCTTGAATCAACGCTACAACAATGTGATGCTTCACAACGCTTTCACTCCTTCTATGGAAACAGACGTAAAAGCGTTTTCTTTCGACGTGATTCCGAGTGGTCAGATTGATCGTTTATTGATTTACAAGACCCCTTCCGCTGATTTGCCAGGAGAGTTTGCAGGGGGAGTTGTTAAAATCTTTACTAAAAATATTCCTGACCAAAATAGCATCGTTTTTGACTATAGTCTAGGAATCCGTCAAGGAACTACTTTCCAAGATTTTAAAGCTTCAAAACAAGGGAATAACTATTGGACAGCTTTCAACAATGGTTATTTGGACTTGCCTAGTGATTTTCCCAAAGATTTGCGAGCGGTTGGCAACAATCCTGCACTTATCGAGCTAGCGGGACGCTCTTTGCGCAATGAGTGGGTGCCGGTAAGTTCGAGTGCTTCACCTGACCAGCGTTTGTCATTGACTGGCAACTTCAAAATGAAGTTAGGAAATATTCAAATCGGTAACATCACTACTGTCAACTACAGTGAGACAAGGGTAGTTACCAATACCGAGCGTAATGATTACAATATCGGTGCCAACAATCAAATCGAGACCTTGTTTGAATACGACGACAAAGCTTATGCTCGCAACAACCGCGTTGGAGTTTTACACAACTGGGCTTTCCGTTTCAACAACAATCACTCGGTAGAATTTAAGAATTTGTTCAATCAAATCAGCAATGGCCGCTATGTATTCCGCTCAGGTCAAGATATTGCTCAAAACTATCGCCCAAACAATCACTCCTTTGACCAAGTGTACCGTGGTATTTATTCTGGCCAACTTACTGGAAAGCACAAATTCAATGACGACAAAACCGTGATTGACTGGGTAGCAGGCTACAACAATTCTTATCGTGACCAGCCTGATTATAAAAGATACCGCTCTGATGTAGTTGATGCTACTACAGGAAAAACCGAAATCTATATTCCTATAGGTCAAGCTCAAGCATACTTTCTAGGTCGTTTTAGCTCCGAAATGAAAGAAAGTGGGTATACTGGTGGTGCAAACCTTACCCAAAAACTCACTGCGGGCGGCAAAGAACTCGAACTAAAATTTGGTGGGTTTTATGAATTGAAAGACCGCACTTTCAAAGCCCGTAACCTAGGGTATGTCAGAGGTGGAAACTTCGATCCTTCGCTAGCAGGAAGTGATATAAACCAACTCTTTCAAAATATTAGAAACGACGGAGGTATTCGGATTGACGAACAAACCAATCCCAACGACTCTTATACTTCCAAAAATACCCTTGTGGCTGGATATGGTCTTATCAATGTACCTTTTACCAAAAAATTCAATGCCATCGTAGGGGTAAGAATCGAAAACAACCGTCAACAAATGAAGAGTACGTTTTTGGGTGGTGCCCCTGCCAAAGTTGACAACAAAATCACAAGCGTACTTCCTTCAGCCAACTTGACTTACAATTTCAGCGAAAAAACTTTGCTTAGAGCCGCCTATGGCATGACTGTCAACCGACCTGAGTTTCGTGAACTCGCCCCATTCTCGTTTTTTGACTTTGACTTCAACGTTGTATATGAAGGAAATCCCAACCTGAAAATCGCGACTGTTCAAAACATGGACTTGCGTTGGGAAATGTATCCTACTCCGTCAGAGATTATCAGTGTAGCGGCTTTTTATAAGTACTTCAATACTCCAATTGAATCTACTGTTGATTTAGGTTCAACAGGCTTGGGTTCTAAAACTTTCATCACCAACAACGCCGAAAGTGCATACAGCACCGGACTTGAGGTTGAAGTCAAAAAAGGCTTGGGTACATTGAGACCTGGCTCTAGCTTCCTCGAAAAAACCAGTTTACTCTTTAACACTGCACTTATTTACAGCCGCGTAAGCTTGGGAGCAAGAGGTGTAGGGCAGTCAGACAATCGTCCATTACAAGGTCAATCTCCCTATATCGTCAATGTAGGTCTCAATTATAGTGATACCAAAAAAGACTTCCAAGTCAATTTGCTCTACAATGTGATTGGTCGCCGTATCATCGCGGTAGGTTTCGAAGCTTACCCTGACTTATACGAAATGCCTCGTAATGTAATAGACCTTACTTTCTCAAAAGGCATAGGACAACGCTGGACGCTTAAAGGTGGTATCCAAGACCTTTTGAATCAGCCTTGGCGCATCATGCAAGACTCCAACAAAGACAACAAGTTTGAGTCTGGGACCGACTTCTTCGTGCAGAAGTACCGCACAGGCCAACTTGTCAGCTTAGGATTTTCTTACCGATTGTTATAATTTCTTATCATTTCATTTCACAAAACAAAACACCGATGAACTTTCGTCGTCTAACCCAGTCAGTCCTAACATTAGGAATACTGTCATTGGCATTGGTTTTCAATGCTTGTAAAAAAGAAGAAGAAATCGGCCCCGCCCCTACTATCACAGCTGGTAATGCTACTCAAGGATTGGTAGGTGCAGTTGTAAAGATTACGGCCACTATCAACGCCCCCGAAGGATTAAAAACCCTTACTGTTTTGAAAAACGGTCAGGCTTTTGATAGCAAAAGCTATACTGGTCAAACTACCGATAGCTACTCCAAAGATTATACTATCGAAACCCTACCCATAGGCTCTAGTGTAGTATTTACTTTCCAAGCTACGGATTCTCAAAATCAAACTTCTACTGTAGCTACGCAAGTGGTGAGCGTTTCTGACGTTCCTTCGCGTACGCCTGTTGACGTAAGAGGGGTAATAACAGGAAATGTTACTTGGACAAAAGACAAAATCTACAAGCTCATTGGCTTCGTAAGAGTAGGTGCCGACACTACCGAAACCTTCTCTTCTACGGCTGCTACAGGTACTTTGACTATTGAACCTGGTACTGTCATCATCGGTGACCGTGCTTCAAAAGGAACGCTTATCATTCAGCGTGGTAGCAAAATCATCGCTAACGGTACCGCCGATGCCCCTATCGTATTTACTTCAGAGCGCCCGATTGGTCAGCGTGAGTCAGGAGACTGGGGAGGATTGGTGATTTGTGGTAGAGCCGTAAACAATCAATCTACCGGTGATAAAGGTATTCAACTTGAAGGAAGCTACAAAGGCTGGCATGGTGGTTCCAACGATGCCGACAACTCTGGTTCTTTGAAATATGTACGTGTTGAATATGCAGGTGTGCCTATCAACCCCAACCAAGAAGTAAACTCCTTTACTTTTGGTTCGGTAGGAAGCGGTACAACTATGGAATACTTACAAGCTTCTTATGGTCTTGATGATTCGTTTGAGTGGTTTGGTGGTACTGTCAATGCCAAATATTTGGTAGCTTATCGCGGTCTTGACGATGATTTTGACATGGATTTTGGGTATCGTGGAAACCTCCAATTTATCGTCGGTATGCGTGGTGCTACTTTGGCCGATCAATCTGGTTCTAATGGATTTGAGGTCGACAACGATGGCCAAGGCTCTGCAGCTACTCCTATCACTGCGCCAGTTATCTCAAACGCCTCCTTGATTGGACCTAAAGAAACCAATGCAACGTCGATTAGCACTCAATTCCAGAACGGTATGCACCTTCGTCGTAACACTCAAATTAAGGTATACAATGCCGTAGTAACTGGCTACCCTAATGGTGTTTATATCGACGGAACCAATACCTTGGCAAATGCAGGTAGTGGTAGCTTGATTCTCAATCGCGTAGTAGTAGCAGGTGTAGCCAACTGGGGTAGCAATGGTTTTGGTCAAGGATCTAGCCCTGCACCTATTGGTTTTGCGGTAAGAGATATCAACACAGCCACTCCTGCGGTAGACCTCAAAGTAGGCGAACAAAAACCGTCTGATTGGTTTGCGGCTCAAGCAGGCAACAAAATCCTTACTACTTATGCTGGATTAGGTTTGAGTCAAAGCTTGTTCCAAGCCGTAACGCCTACATTTACATTGAGCAATGGCGGTACACTTGCCACTGGCGGTACCATTCCTAGTGGGTCATTCTTTACAGCGGCTACTTTCATCGGTGCTTTTGGGTCGGAAGATTGGACTACAAAATGGTCTAATTTCAACCCCGGAACTACCGACTATTCTAAAGTAAAATAATTATCTATATTTCGGGGAGTCATTCAAACTTTGACTCTCCGAAACTATGAAAACACATTTTTCAACTACGTTCTTTCTCTTTTTTCTTGTTTTAGCGGTCAATGTAGGCTTTTGGAGTTGTAAAGAAACAAATCCATATGAAGTGGAAAGTTATTTTTCTAACAACGAAAAAGATACTCTCCTAGCCAACATTATTACTTACACGAGTGCTTATGCCAAAGGAGCGTCCAATGCAACTCGCTTTGAGCCTTCGTTTCGTAAAGAATACGTAAGTAGATTAGGGCAGTTTCGATTTGCCAACTATTTCGTGGCTCCTGATTCTACCCACTATTTTTTTATTATTCGCCCCGTAGGAAGTGGTATGTACCAAAGAGGAGTAGGGGGTAAATTCAAAATGGGTAAAGACCTCATGCCCGTCGATTATGAAGAACTCTGGTGTACGCCCCATTTCAAAAGCGATACCACCGTAAAAGAGCGAGGTGGGTTTTTGTTTAAAGCAATGATTAAAGAAGGAAACATAGACAAGTACCTGACCATGAAGCATTATGTCGAATGGCCCGATTCAACTCTTGTTTATGATAAAAAAATAAAAGAATGGGTCGCAACCAAACCAATGTTGCCCCAACCTTAAGATTTCATATTGGTGTCAGATTGTCAAAAAAGCCGAGGGCAGCTGTCCTTGGTTTTTTTATTGGAGTAGATTTTCGGAATAAATTCATTTTCAGATTGTTATTCCTTAATCATCGCTTCTGTCATGAGAATACCTTTTATCTACCATTTTACTTCTCGATGGCTTCTTTTTTTTGTCATCATCTGCTTCAATATTGCCAATACCGTTGCTCAAAAAAATATCAGCACTGATATTCAAAAAGCTACTGAAGTGTTTTTACAGGGGCTTTCAGCAGAGCAAAAAAGCGTAGCCAATTTACCTTTTGATTCTGAATGGCGTTTTGATTGGCATTTTACGCCTCGGCAGCGCAAAGGGCTTCCTCTCAAACAGATGGACGCCTCTCAACGCCAAGCAGCTATGCAAATCCTAAAAACGACCCTCAGTGATAAAGGACTAGCAAAAGTAGAAGCTATCATAGGATTAGAACAGGTGCTACGCCAAGTAGAAAAACGCCCCGACAATGATACCTATCGAGACCCCGAAAATTATGCTTTCCTTGTTTTTGGAACACCCGACTCCAAATTGCCTTGGGGTTGGCGCGTAGAAGGGCACCATCTTTCTTTACATTTTACAATCATAAACGGGAAAATTCAGTTTTTGCCTAGCTTTTTTGGAAGCAACCCCGCCGTTGTGTTGCCGGGCTATGTACAAGAAGGAAAACAAGTATTGAAAGAAGAAACCGAAAGCGCTTTTCGTTTATTAGCATCATTTGACGAGCAACAGCTCGCTCAGGTCATTATATCAGATAAAGCGCCTTACGAAATCATCACAAGCAATTCCCGAAAAGTAAACCTTCAAACAAGAGAAGGTTTGTCGTTTGGAAAAATGACCTCTTCTCAACAAGCTATTTTTAAAGAATTGCTGAATGTTTATTTTAGCCGTTTTCATGTTACGCTCAAAAATCAAGCTCTCCACCGCATCAGCCAAGCCAATCTCAACGAAGTGTATTTTGCATGGATGGGAGACCAACGTCCCGAACGAGGACAAGGAAAGGGGTTTTATTATCGCATCCACGGCCCTACATTTTTGATAGAGTACGACAACACCCAAAACAACGCCAACCACGTACATTCGGTCATTCGTGACTTAACCGATGACTGGGGAGAAGATTTATTGAAAGCACACTACGAAGCCGCCCACAAAAAATAAAGCATACCGAAGCATGACCTCCAATTTAATGAGTTTAGAACTGATGAAAAAATAGAAACTTCGCTGCAATACCCTAATTTTGTGCGAGACATTGGCTCTTGTTGTCAATTATTTTCTAAAATACTCATCGAAATGTCATCAGCCCACAAAAATTTAAGTGTCTTTTCCACCGACGGTTTGCCCGATATTAGCGGCAAGCGATTTGTGATTGTAGTAGCCGAATGGAACGCAGAAGTCACCGAAGCACTTTATGAAGGAGCGCATAAAACCCTGCTTGCTTACGGTGCTCATCCCGACAATATCAAAAAAGTAAGCGTTCCGGGTAGTTTCGAGTTGAGTTTTGGCTCTCAAGTGTATGCCCAAAAAACCGAAGTGGATGCTGTGATTGCCATTGGGTGTGTGATACAAGGAGAAACCAAGCACAACGATTACATTAATCACGCCGTAGCACATGGTCTCACTGATGTAGCCTTGAAATACAACAAGCCTGTGATTTTTGGCGTACTTACTCCCAATACCCTTCAGCAAGCTCTCGACCGTGCAGGTGGGATTCATGGCAACAAAGGCGACGAAGCCGCTATTACTGCTATCAAAATGTTGGGCCTTCAATAAAAAGCAATGAAAACAGTTATTATCAAATACAATGCAGGCAATGTGCAGTCGGTCATGTATGCTCTCGACCGCATCGGCGCTCAGTACGAATGGACCGATGACCCTGACACCATTCGTTCGGCCGATAAAGTGATTTTTCCGGGAGTAGGAGAAGCCAGTACTGCGATGGCTTACTTACGCGAACGGGAGCTTGATAAACTTATTCCTTCGCTTCGCCAACCCGTATTGGGGACTTGTGTAGGAATGCAACTTATGTGCCGTTATTCGGAAGAAAATGACACTACTTGCATGGGAATTTTCGATGTGGATGTATTGCGTTTTCCGGCGACAAAAGGTTTTAAAGTCCCCCAAACTGGTTGGAACGACATTTACGATTTAACAAATCCGCTTTGTCAAAGCCTTCACGAGCACGACTACGTATATTATAATCATGGCTACTATGCACCTCTATGTAAACAGACTGTAGCTAAAACAAATTATATTTTGGAGTATTCGGCCATGCTTCAAAAAGATAATTTTTTTGCGGCTCAGTTTCACTCCGAAATCAGCGGAAACGTAGGACAAAGGATTTTTGAGAATTTTCTTCAACTCTCATAAAGGTGGAAATTCTGGACAAACAATATTGGGACAACCGCTATCTCAATCAGCAAATAGGCTGGGACATAGGCTATGTATCTACTCCGCTAAAGCAATATTTTGAGACCCTTACCGACAAAAATATTGCTGTCTTAATTCCAGGAGGAGGTAATAGCTACGAAGCTCAGTATTTACTGGAATTGGGTTTTGCAAACGTAACGGTGGTTGATATTTCGGAAATAGTGTGCCAAACGCTTACCGAAAAATACAAAACTCAAGGATTAAAAGTAGTTTGTCAGGATTTTTTTCAACATGAAGGTCAATATGATTTGATTGTAGAACAGACCTTCTTTTGTGCTTTAGAGCCGCAGCTGCGTTCGGCATATTGTCAAAAAATGCGGACTTTGTTAAACACAAAAGGAGTATTAGCAGGTTTGCTTTTTAATCGCACTTTTGAAGGTGGTCCACCTTTTGGTGGAACAAAAGAAGAATATCAGCAACTCTTTACCGAAGCAGGATTTGAGATGATTTTTGACCTTCATCCCCCTTCCATTCCCGCAAGACGTGGTAGTGAAGTGTTTTTTAGGGCTTTCTATACTTCCTTAATTGAGTAGAGCTTGATAAGCGTTATTTCACCTTAACAGGAATGTTGTATCGAATTCCTACTCCAGCCGTAAACCCTGAACCTTTTGATACAAATTCGGCATTTTGAGTTGGTTCTTGATTATTTCTGATAGCAACTTTTACTTGAGCAATATTGACAAGCCCCATCATCTGACGGGCATATACGCTGAGAGTCCAACGACGCGACATCGCCCAATTAAAACTCGCTGAGACTTCCGCATTGATAGAATGCTGCCGTACCACATTGGCGGTACCACTATACACAAGTGAATCAGTCCAAGTATGTCTGTTGGTCGTAATGACTCCACTAAAAGGTTGCGCACCTAATGTACTGCTGGCCGAAACATACTGTAAGCCGGCTCCAAGATGAGCGTCTAATTGGTCATGAAAAACCCTTACTCGCCACAGAGCACGCACTGGCAAAGCTACATATTGAAGTGAGCTAGTGCCGATAATACGGTCTTTTTGATAAAGGTAGACAAGATTGAGAGGAAGTGAATAGACACCTGTTTCAACAGATAAATAGGGATTTAATACTCGACCTACTTTCACTCCATACATAGACATAATCCCAGACCCTCCGGCATTATATGTACTGAGCTCTCCCGCAATCATACGCGTATGACTGCTAAATACCCCAGCATCTGCGCCTACATACCAGTTGCCGCGAAAAAGCCTCGCTTGACCGTATCCCGACAATGCAATCAAACATAACAATCCAACAATCACGTAGCAGTGTTTCATAGGAATGGGAGGGTTAGAAATCTGAAACAGAAGCTAATGTACAAAAATATCAAATCCGTTTGACAAAAGAAGATTACTTGTTTAACAAACGGTATAAAAATCTCGTCTGAAGGGATAAATTATTGATTAAAACTATGCTCCCTTCAAACGAGATTGCGATATTAGAACCATCCAGCGCCTAAATTACGGAAAGGCCAAGGAATAGAAATCAAAATAAGAAGTAATGCTATTGAATAGTACGCAAATACCTTACCGTGGTTGAGTTTTTTGGCTTGAGAGTGTCCAATAGTGATTAAAACAATCGCCACTAGCATTCCTACAATATGCTCTACTGTATAAAACCGATAAAACTTATCGCTCATCATATCAAAACGTACCTTTACTCCAAAATCAAGTGCATATAGTATGAGTCCTATCAATAACTGTGTATGAGTGGCAATCATGGCAAATAAGTATATTTTAGAATAAGGGGCATTGCGTTCTCCACGTTTGCTAAAAGCCACGAAGATAGCCGCAATCAAAAGGCCTAAAACCACATATCGAAGGCCAGAGTGTGCACGGACAAGAATTTCCATAGATTCGTTTTTTGTTTGGGTGTTTATGAGTTTGATTAGCGTATTATTTGCTTAAATGTTGCCATCCCTGTGCCTGAATAGGGAAGCGCCCTCCTCCTTTGGTTATCAACTCTACTTGGTCGGGTTGGTTGGTCATAAATCCTACAAAGCTTATATGAGGTGAGTTTTTGATTTTTTCATAATCGCTCTGTTGAATCGTAAACAGCAGTTCATAATCTTCACCGCCGTTGAGAGCGCCCGTGAGAGGACTAAGTTTAAATTCATCGTTGGTAAGATATGTCTCATCCGCAATCGGAAGATTTTCTTCAAAAACTTGCGCTCCTACGCCCGATTGAGTACACAAATGAAGTATCTCTGAGGCAAGCCCATCTGAAATATCAATCATAGAAGTAGGTATCACGCCCGCATCTTGTAGCTCATATACAATGTCGGTGCGGGCCTCTGGTTTGAGTTGGCGACCTATTAAATACGATTTATCTTCGAGTTGAGGCTGCATGTTGGGGTTTTCCAAAAACTCCCTTTTTTCACGTTCGAGTAGTTGCAAACCTACATAAGCGGCTCCTAAATCTCCCGTGACACAAATAATGTCATTGGGTTTAGCGCCATTACGGTAAGCTATTTTTGATTTTTCAACCACTCCAAGGGCTGTTACCGAAATCACTAATCCTGAGCGAGAAGCAGTAGTATCGCCTCCTACCAAATCCACCTTATAGGCTTCGCAAGCTGCTTGAATTCCCGCATATAGCTCATCGATTGCTTCGACTGAAAACCGATTGCTAAGGCCTACGCTCACAGTCACTTGCCGAGGGATACCATTCATGGCCGCAATGTCGGATACATTGACCGCGATAGCTTTATAACCTAGGTGCTTGAGTGGGGCATAGCTAAGGTCAAAATGCACCCCTTCTACCAACATATCGGTAGATACTAGCAAGTACTCGTCCGTGCCAGTATCAATGACGGCGGCGTCGTCACCAATGCCCTTGATAGTCTGCGAAAGTTGGGGGGTAAATTGCTGATTTATACGGCTAATCAGCCCAAATTCACCTATAGTAGATAGTTCAGTTCGAGTCATTTTAAGAAAGATGTCAGATACCCGACATTTGTTGTAAAGTAATAGTTGAAAATTTGCATTACAAAACTTTTTGGCGCAAAGTTCGTTAAATCAAAGTCTTTTCCCGTATGTACTCCCAAAACGTTCTGAGATTTATGGTAAAGTAAGCAGCATCTTATTGAGAACTTAATCACTTCTTTTTTGTTAAAATAATATGGAGACACTCATCAAAAAAATCCTTTTAAGCGTGTTGACTTTTTCTGCTCTTACGTCTTGTGGGCAGCAGTCAGCCAAAAAAATCGAACAGATGGAAGATAAAGCAAAAACCATGACTGGTCTGGCAACGGCAACTTTTGGAACGGGCTGTTTTTGGTGTACCGAAGCAGTATATCAAGAAATGGAAGGGGTAGAATCGGTAGTATCGGGATATTCGGGAGGGTTTGTTGAAAATCCCACCTATGAGCAAGTATGTGGCAAAGCTACGGGCCATGCAGAGTGCGTAGAAATTAAATATGACCCTAAGAAAGTATCGTATGTGGAGTTGTTGGAGGTATTTTTTCGGGTACATGACCCTACAAGCAAAGATCGCCAAGGCAACGACGTAGGGCCACAGTATCGGTCGGTGATTTTTTATCATGATGCTGAGCAAAAAGCCCTTGCCGAAAAAGCGATCAAAGAACTCAATGCATCGGGCGCATTTAGTAAGCCTATCGTGACAGAAGTATCCAAAGCCGTGAAATTTTATCCTGCCGAAGACTATCACCAAAACTTTTTCGCCAATAATCCCACTCAAGGATACTGTGCGTTTGTAGTAGCTCCCAAAGTGGATAAATTTCGGAAAGTGTTTAAAGAAAAACTAAAACACTAAGAAGCTAGAAACTTTAGTGTTAGTGATTGAAAAAGCCCATTTTTTGGGCTTTTTTTGTGTCTTCATTCCAAAGTATGGGACTTGAATAAGCCGTCCGAAGGCGTACAAATATTGTCCGTTTTCGGACGTTTTTGTGGAACTACAACAAATCAACTATCTGATTTTCAGTAGTATAAATTATTGGCACAACTCATGCAAACTATTAATTATTATTTTTAATCACTCAGCAGCAAGGTTCATGATTCAGTTAAACGGTATTTCAAAGCATTATCCCGCAGGTTTCGGTAAAACGTACGTACTGCGAAATATTAACCTAGACATTCAAGAAGGAGAATTTGTATCAATCATGGGTCCGTCGGGTTCGGGCAAGTCCACTCTTTTACATATTTTGGGCTTGTTGGAAGAGCCTTCCGAAGGTCAGTACTTGTTTTTGGATGAAAAAGTAGATAGGCTTAGTGAAAAAAAACGTACCGAGCTTCACAGGCATCGTATCGGATTTGTGTTTCAGGCTTATCACTTGATTGATGAACTCACGGTATATGAAAACATAGAGACACCATTGTTGTACAAAGGAACCTCTTCGTCGGAGCGCAAAAGTCGGGTGGCCGAATTGCTTGACCGTTTCAATATCGTTGCCAAAAAAGATTTGTTTCCTAGTCAGCTGTCGGGTGGGCAGCAGCAGCTTGTAGGTATTGCCAGAGCGATTGTACATGAGCCTAAAATCATTTTTGCCGATGAACCTACTGGCAACTTACACTCCGAACAAGCCAAAGAAATCATGGAGTTGTTTAAAGAACTCAATCAAAAAGATGGCGTTTCGATTGTACAAGTAACTCACTCAGAAGTGAATGCCGAATACGGAAATCGTGTGATAAGATTAAAAGATGGCTGGATTGCCTAAAAAAGTGACTTAATAGTCTAATTGTATATTTGTCAGGATGATGAAAGCATCTAAAATTAAATTTCTTTTATGCTGTGCATTATTACAAGCCATGAGTGGCTATGCACAAAAGGCTTTGACGCTGAAAGAGTGTGTTGAATTGTTAACAAAAAACAACCTCACTTACCGCGAAAGTCAGCTACAGGCGCAAAGTGCGGGGGCACAGTTGCAGCAGACCAAATCGCTTCAGCTCCCCCAGCTAGGTTTCAACGCAGGTCAAAACTTAAATTTTGGTCGCAGTATTGATCGTTTTACTAATTCATACATCGACCAAGTGTACAATACCAACGGGATAGGCGTAGGTATGCAGATGCCTCTTTTTCAGGGGTTTCAGATTCAGCATCAAATTCAGCAGGGTATTGCACTGAGAGATGCCGCGCTGAAAAACCAAGAAACTATTCTTAATCAGCAGATTATTCGCTTGCTGCAAGCTTATGTACAAGTGCTGGCAACAAAAGCACTCTATGAAGCGGCACAAGAGCAGGTGGCATCGTCGCAGCAACAAGTAGAGCGGGTCGAAAAACAAGTGAATGCGGGGACTATCGCGCTCAATACCCTCTATGAAATCAAAGCTCAATTAGCCAATGATAAGTTTGACGAAGTAACAGCCCGAAACAACGAAGAAATAGCTCGTCTTACTCTTTTTCAATTGATGAATTTACCACCAGATAAAAGCATTGTTTTCCAGCCCGTAGAAGATGCTGCTACAGCTTTGAGTGCTCCTCCATCGGCCGATGCTATCTATGAAGATGCTATTAAGACTTTTCCAGAGGTGAAAAGTGGCGAATTAAGACTAAGTAGCTTTGCAAGCCAAATCAAGGCAGTGAAGGCCGCTGCCCTTCCCTCGGTAGATTTGTCGGCTAGTTTTGGTGCCTTCTATGCCTCTTCTAATTCGGAAAGAAGTTATTTTAAACAACTAGATGCAACCCGTAACGGTTCTTTGAGCTTAGGTCTGAATATACCCATTATGGGGCGTTGGCAAATCAGACCAAGGGTGGATGTAGTAAAAGCTCAACAGCAGTTGGCACGTAATCAGGTAGATGTAGTAAAGCAGGTGTTACGTCAATCTATTGAGCAAGGGGCCCAACAACTAGCCGCTGCCACTGACCGATATGCAGCAGCTAAAAGTCAAGTAGAATCGCTAACGGCCAACTTTGCCGCTGCCGAAAGCCGTTTGGCGGCTGGTACTGCCAATGTTTTTGAATACACTTTGGCCAAGGCAAATTTGGCGCGAGCCCAGGCCAACGAAATTCGGTCACGTTATGAATATGCCCTACAGCGGCAAATCATCGACTTCTACCAAAAAGGTAGGTGGGAGTTTTAAAAGAGCGTTTATAGGATTAGAATGTTTATACCGTCAGCGGTGGCTTTAAGTAAAGCCACCGCTATTGTATTTTAGAACATAGTTACCCAATTAAAGCTTAAAATACAAACAAAAAAATGCAACACACTCCTCTTGGGAAGCGTAAATACTCATAAATATTCAAGTTTTTGAAAATCAACAATATTCATAGCTAAGTAAAATAAAAGTTTTACTACTTTTAAATAAAAAAACGGCTTTATTCACACTCTATGCACAAAACTCTACTGTTTTTAGGGTACTCTGTTTGCGCAGTGCTTTCTTTAAAGGGGCAAAATGTACCCTCGGCCACAATCGCCGATACTCCTCTTGCACTTTACAAGGCCGAAACTCGCCTGTCACCTCATTTGTATAATGGCAATCGCTATCATATTTATGATAGTCGCTCTAAAGACCATCAATTTTTTGAAACCGAAACCTGGCAGGATGGTTCAGTAGTCTATGACGGGCAGTTGTATGAACCTATAAACATGCTCTACGACATTGTGAAAGACAAAGTAGTAGTGCGTCATCAAGAAAGAATTGGTCTGGTGCAGCTTCAAAGTGAGCGTATCAAAAGCTTTAGGGTACTGGAGCATCAGTTTGTAAGATTGGAAGCCGATCCGCAAAGTGGAATCAGTGTAACTGGTTTTTATGATTTGTTGTACAGTGGCAAAACGGCTCTTATTGTACGCCGAACCAAGCAAAGGCAAGAGCAAATAGAGAGTAATAAAGTGACTGTAAGCTTTCCAGAAAAAACATTTTATTATCTTAAAAAAGACGACAAATACCATATCATACGCTCTAAACAAGCGGTTTTGGGGCTATTGAAAGAGGACAAAAGGGCTTTAAAACGGCATTTGAGAGACAAAAAAATAAAATACCGTAAAACCACAGAACTTGCACTTATCGAAATAGCCACACAGTACGACAAACTTCACCCATGAAACAGCGTTATACGATTTTTACTTTATTTTTTGTGTTTGGGTATGCTTTGGTTTTTGCTCAGTCAAAATCCGAAAAACGCCTAACAGGGCGATTTAATGACGTGCGGTTTGAACAGTTTGTCAAAGAAGCCGAAACCCAAACAGGCTGTTATTTTTACTATGACCCATCACAGCTCGATAGTCTAAAAATAACCCTTGATGCCAATAATGAGCCTTTGGTCAGGGTCTTGTTGCAGGTATTCAATGGTACTGATTTCAAATTTTCGATTGATGACAAAGACCGGGTTTTTGTGACATCCGATCAAGCGATTATTACAGAGCTCCCCGCCGATTTGTTTGAAAATAATACCTCAGAAAAAGAAACAGATAAAAACTTATACGTAGCTCCTACTACCGAAGAGCAAGATAGGCTACTATCTACCGCCGAAAGCAAAACGTATAATATTGGGGTGCAACGGCAGCGTATTATTGAAGGAAAATCTACTCTGACGGGATATGTGAGAAATTCTCAAACGGGCGAGCCTGTCATAGGGGCCTCTGTGTATATAGAATCCCCCTCTATAGGTGCTTCGACCGATGCGCTAGGGCTGTTTTCGTTGACAATTCCGCGCGGCAAGCATACCCTCAAAATAAAAAGTATAGGTATGAGGGATACCTATCGGCGGATTGTGCTATATGGCGACGGCAAGCTTGATATTGAAATGCAAGAAAGTGTAATGGCTTTGAAAGAAGTATCGATTACGGCCGGAAAAGATGCCAACGTAGCAGGTACCCAAATGGGGCAAGTAAAGCTCAATATCAAGACTATGAAGCAGGTTCCGACAGCTTTTGGCGAAACAGACTTGCTGCGTACTGTCCTTACCCTTCCAGGAGTAAAGGCCGTGAGCGAAAGTAGCGTAGGGCTCAATGTAAGAGGTGGCTCTACCGACCAAAACCTCATCTTGTTCAACGACGCGGTCGTTTATAATCCTTCTCACCTTTTTGGTTTTTTCTCCGCTTTTAATCCTGATGTGATTAAAGAAGTTGAACTTTACAAAAGTACGATTCCCTCCAAATACGGAGGGCGTCTATCATCGGTATTGGAAATCAATAGCCGCGACGGTAATAAGAAAAAATTTGTGGGCTCAGGCGGGATTGGCCTCCTTACGGGACGTTTTGCGGTAGAAGGACCCATTATCAAAGAAAAGTCATCTTTTATCTTGGGCGGTCGCACTACCTATTCAAACTGGTTGTTTAGGCGATTAGACAATAATTCTTTTAATAAGAGTACCGCCTCTTTTTATGATATAAACTTACAAGTCAATCACGAAATCAATGAAAAAAATAGTATTTCTTTGACGGGTTATCTGAGCAAAGACCAATTCAAGCTTTTTGGGGATACGGCCTATAGCTACCAAAATCATCTGGCATCTATCAAATGGAAGCACACTTTCAATTCTAAACTCTACGGGGTTTTTGTAGGGGCATATAGTCATTATCAATATACGGTAGGCAGTGAGAGGGTTCCTATCAATGCCTTCAATTTGAATTTTGATATTAGTCAAACCCAAGGAAAAGCAGATTTTACTTACTTTTTGCATCGGCAGCATACACTTGATTTTGGAATTACATCTACGCATTATAAACTACATCCTGGCACGCTCCAGCCAGTGGGTGGGGAGTCGTTGTTGATACCCGACATCATGGAGGCGGAGCAAGCTGTAGAAAGTGCTATTTATATTGAAGATAGGTTTGATGTAAGTCCTCGACTATCGTTAGCGGGTGGGATTCGTTTTTCGATGTTCAATTATTTAGGCCCCAAAACCATCACTACTTATACCGAAGGACTTCCTATCGAGAAGCCTTATGCCTCAGGTAGTGAGACTTACAAAGCAGGCCAAAACATCAAAACCTATCAAGGGCCGGAGTTTAGAGTATCGGGACGGTATTTTCTTAACAATTCTACTTCTCTAAAGGTAAGTTATAATACTACTCGTCAGTACATTCATTTGTTGACCAATACAATGGTAATGTCGCCAACAGACATCTGGAAATTGAGCGACCCTTATATCAAACCCCAAGTAGGAAGTCAATGGGCGTTGGGGCTGTATCGTAACATGAGGGGCAACAAACTAGAGATTTCTATTGAGGCATATTATAAAAACATTCAGCATTTTCTGGATTATAAAGGAGGTGATTCGTTGATTCTCAACCACCGTATTGAGACGGCAGTCATTTCTACTACTGGAAAAGCATACGGGGTAGAATTGATGCTGAAAAAACTTACGGGTAAGCTTAATGGCTGGGTAAGCTATACCTATGCTCGCTCTTTGCTCAAAGCAGATGACCCTACCGCATCGGATGTACCCAACAAAGGTGAATATTATCCAAGCAATTATGACAAACCGCACGATTTTACGTTGGTGAGCAATTATAAGTTTTCGCACCGCTTTAGTCTTTCGTTCAATATGACGTATAGCAGTGGCCGCCCTTATACCCCACCGATTGGGAAATATGTGCTCGAAGGTGTGCCACGGATTTATTATGCCGATCGCAACCAATTCAGGATTCCTGATTATTTCAGGGTTGATTTTTCAATGAATGTGGAAGGAAATCACAAAATCAAAAAACTAGCGCATAGCTCCTGGACCTTCGCCGTGTTTAACTTATTGGGACGCAAAAATCCTTCATCTGTTTATTTCCGTACCCAAAATGGCGTAGTAAACGGATATATGCTTTCAATTTTTGGGCAACCCATCCCCACCATTACTTATAATTTTAGATTTTAGTTTTAAAGCTTATGAAAACCTTTTTTGGGATTGTGGCGGTATTGATAGTAATGCTGGGGTTAGAAGGCTGTATTGTACCCTTCTCACCTCCTGAAGTTACGGCCGCTGACAAGTTTTTGGTAGTAGATGGATTCTTGAATACTGGAGCAAAAGACAGTAGCCGTATTCAGCTTAGTTATACTCAGCTAGTGACCAACAAAAGTGCTTTTACGGCTGCTTTAGGAGCACAAGTGATTGTAGAAGGGAATAAAGGAAGTGTTTATAACTTTACCGAAATAGGAAAAGGGCTTTATCGCCTGGCACCCAGGGCTTTTAATGAAGCAGAGCAGTTTAGACTCCGTATCCGCACTTCCAATCGCAAAGAATATGTCTCATCGTATGTAGAGGTCAAACAAACCCCACCTATTGATAGCATTACTTACAAAATAGCTGCCGATAAAAGCGCCGTCCAAATCAACATCAATACCCATGACCCGCGCGCCAAAACCCGTTTTTATCGGTGGAAATTTGAAGAAACTTGGGAATACCGGATGTCGCTGTATTCTTTGTATGAAGTTAAAAATAATTCCATTATAGACCGAGTCGAAAATATCAACACTTGTTGGAGTTCTGAGAAGCCATCTACAATTCTATTGGCTTCCACCATAAAGCTTACACAAGATTTGATTAGAGATATTCCTATCACAAATGTCCCGACTTCGAGTAATAAAATGCTTGTTAAGTATAGCATTTTAGTAAAACAATATGGACTTACGCAAGAAGGATTTGAATACTGGACAAACCTCGCCAAAACCACCGAAACCACCGGCAGCTTGTTTGACCCACAACCCTCCCAAGTCACAGGCAATATCAACTCTACTAGCGATTCGCAAGAATTGGTGTTTGGTTTTTTTAGTGCCGTAACGCCCCAAGAGCAGCGGATATTTATTACTCCTTCATTGGGACGATACGAATGGTGCGTTCCGACAGACACCCTCAGTGCAGCAGAAGCTCTCAAAACTCACGACCTTCTTTTATCAGAGTATTGGCCTGAGGGAGCGAGGGTTCCTCAATATATCACAGGCGACCATGCTTGCACAGATTGCCGCACGCGAGGTGGCACCATCATTAGACCTAGTTTTTGGCAATAAAAATGCTTTTTATGAAACCCTTTTTTTCGTTTAAAAATACGTATTGGAAAACCCAAATAGCGGTGATTTTTAGCATTTTTGGAATGCCCCTACTCTCCAAAAGCCAAGAGCAAAATCTCCCCCAAAAGCTTACACAACATGGTCAGCGGACTGTGCAAGAAAAGATGTTTGTCCATCTTGACAGGCCTCTTTATGTGGTGGGAGAAAGTATTTGGTTTAAGGCCATTTGTGTAGATGCCTTGCTACACCATCCATTAGACATGAGCAAAGTAGCTTACCTTGATGTCTTAGACAAAGAGCATAACCCAGTTTTACAAACCAAAATAGCCCTAGAAAAAGGTAAAGGCAATGGCTCGCTTTTCATCCCGCCTTTTTTGCAGAGTGGACATTACTCCGTAAGGTGTTATACCAACTGGATGAAAAACTTTAGCCCTGATTTTTATTTCGAAACTCTCATTACCATTGCCAACCCTTTTAGTAAGCCTACCTTTATCCCTTCGGCAGTTCCTGCTTTAGCCTATGATTTGCAACTATTTCCAGAAGGAGGGCAATTGGTGCAGGGAATGGAAAGCAAGCTAGGATTTAGAGCTACGGATATAGCAGGAAAGGGAATCAAATTTAATGGCGCGATAGTCAATCAGCAAAATGATACAATAGTGCGATTTGAACCCTCAAAATTTGGGATTGGCTCTTTTCAATTCAAGCCTCAGGCAGATGAAAAGTACCGCGTATTGCTGAAAGATGAGCACAAGAAATGGCTGGTTTATAATCTTCCTACGGTTCAAGAAAAAGGGTTTGTATTGAAAGTCACCGACTCTACGGCACGGTGGCTCAAGGTGGAGGTATTGTCCAATGCTTCTTCCAATGCTTCCGTTTATGTCTTGGCTCATACTAAAGGAAGCCCTAAATACGCCGAGAAAAAAAAATTGAAAGAGGGGCTGTCGGTGTTTTTAATTAACAAGAGTGATTTGGCGGATGGCATCACTGCTATTACGCTTTTTGATGAATTCCAAAAGCCTTTGTGCGAACGCCTTTATTTCAAACGCCCCGCTCAAAATCTAAGTATTAGTGCCAAAACAGACAAGAATCAATACGCCCCCCGCCAAAAAATTGAACTTGATTTGGGAACCACCGGCAAGGGAAATACTCCTGCTTCAGCGGATTTGTCAGTATCGGTTTATCTGGTAGATTCGCTGCCTGTCGAAAACCATCCCATGATTGAAAGCTACCTTGGCCTTTCTTCTGACTTGAAAGGAAACGTAGAATCGCCCCAATATTATTTCAACAATACCGATGAAACCGCTAATACAGCCATTGATAATCTGATGCTTACCCACGGATGGCGGCGTTTTACTTGGGACGAAGTACTTGACAAGCAAAAGCTTTCATTTGATTATATTCCCGAAAATGGAGGACATTTTATACGAGGCAAAGTGCTAAATCCCCAAACGGGCGCACCTGTGCCGTGGGTCAATACCTATCTTGCAGCACCTTCCAAAAGGCCTCAGTTATTTGTATCCACAAGTGATGCACAAGGAAGAATTGCTTTTGAAATGAAACATTTTTTTGGTTCGCAAGAAGTGGTTGTCCAAACCAATACCCAAGTAGATACTACTTCTCGTATCGAAATCTTGAGCCCTTTTTCTGACAAATTTGGCATACGTACTTTGCCGCCTTTTGCGTGGAATGCTACTTGGAAAAACAATCTTCAGGCTCGAAGCATCAACATGCAGACTTACAATGCTTTTTTGCCCAAATGGGCACAGCAAATGACCACTGGAGAGACGGATACATTGGCGTTTTTTGGCAAACCCGACGAAAGGTATCTGCTAGATGCCTATACCCGATTCCCGACCATGGAGGAGGTGATGAGAGAATATGTACCAGGGGTAGTAGTTCGGAAAAGACAGGGTAAATTTCGTTTTCGTGTCGTTGATTTATTACAACCCAACGTACTTTTTGAAGAAGAACCGCTGGTTTTGATGGATGGTGTACCTGTGTTTGATACCGACAAAATCATCGCTTTTGACCCTTTGAAAGTTAAAAAATTGGAAGTAATAGACGGGCTTTACTACTTAGGAACCATGTCTTTTTCGGGAATTGTGAGCTATACTACTTATAAAGGTGATATGGCGGGTTTCCCCATCGACCCACGCGCCTTGGTGTTGTCTTATGAAGGAGTGCAAGGCAAAAAAGAATTTTATGCTCCCCGCTATGATACCGAAGCCGCCCAAAAAACACGTGTGCCAGATTTTAGAAATTTGCTCCATTGGTCGCCGCAATTGATGACCAATGCCGAAGGAAAAGCATCGTTGAATTTTTATGCTTCCGAACAGCTCGGAACTTACAAAATAGTGGTGCAAGGTCTCACCAACGATGGCCAAGCTGGCAGTAAAACCGCGACTTTTGAAGTCAAAAAAGCGGCTTTATAAAAGTTAAGTGCTAAAGCACAACGGTGCTACCCGACGGTCAATTATTAATTTTTGCCCATTCAAAATCAACGAATTATACTCAATCAGGCACACAAAAATTTTTGCTCTACTGTCTAAATTAACTTCATAAAAAACGGGCAGAGTCAGCGACTCTGCCCGTTTTTTATATATCAGACTGTTAGAAATAAACTTTACTTGAGGCTTACTTCTTGGGTTTTTCCTTTTTCAACCGCTTTCATGACACGGAAAAAATTGCCGCTCCAAATCTTTTCGATGTCTTTCTTGGAATAACCCCTACGTACCAATTCAATGGTCATGTTTTCGTATTGGCTTACATCAAAGCAATCAGCCAAAGCGCCACCACCGTCAAAATCAGCCCCCATACCTACATGGTCGATACCAATAAGCTTGACGATGTGATCAATATGGTCGATTGCATCTTTGACAGTAGCGAGTTGCACGGGATATTTTTTGTTTAATTCCATAAACTCAGCACGGGCTTGTTTCTGCTGCTCTTCCGACAAAGTAGCCATGCCGCGACGATCTTTGATGTTGTATTTTTCATAAAGACCCTTCATAGCAGCCTCTCTTTCGGGGCTAGGAGGAATCGTTTTGATATAATCGCTCAACAAATTCAACTGAATCACCCCCCCGTTTTTAGCCAAAGCTTTGAGCATATCATCGGTAAGATTACGAGGGTGATTGCAGATAGCGCGAGCGCCTGAGTGAGTGGCTACAATAGGAACTTTAGAAAGGCGAATGGCATCATAGAAGGTAGAATCAGAGACGTGCGATATGTCGATAATCATCCCCAAACGATTCATTTCTTTTACTACTTGCTCCCCCAATGGGCTAAGGCCTTGATATTCGGCTCCTTTGGGGTCGGTAGAAGAGTCACAGATGTCGTTGTTGCTTGAGTGGCAAAGCGTCATGTAGCGTGCACCCAAATCATAAAATTTTTGGAGCATTTTCAAATCATGACCCATGGCATAGCCATTTTCAACACCAATGAAAATGACTCTTTTTCCTGTTTTTCCAATGCGGTAAGCGTCTTCGGGCGTAGTGGCCAACTCGGCTTCCGAACTCGTATTTTTTAAGGTAGTATTGACAGCCCCAAAAATATCCAACGCACGCTTTTTAGCAGCCTCATGTGCTTCAGGAGTACGAGGGCCTTGACCCAAATAAACCGCAAAAAAGATAGCATCTAGTCCACCACGCTTCATACGCGGATAGTCCACTTTGCTATTGGTTGTGCGGGCATCGTTGTCTTTGGTAATATCAAATCCTCCGCGTGAGAGCAACATAGGCGTATCAGCGTGAGTATCGACAGTGAAAGCTTTCTCGTGAATTTTTTTTGCTTTTTTGAGCAAAGCTTTGTCTGTTTCCTGACTCATTGCTACAGAGGTACTCAAGGCAAAGCACGAAATGAGTGTAGAACGGATAAGGGTTTTCATGAAATGATTTAGTTTGAAAATGATAAGGTAAAAGCGGGTAAAGAGCCAAAACTCCTTACCCGACTAATGTTATTTAGCAAACCACAGTTTGAGTTTCATGTCGTTTGTACCACCTTGTTGTTTGAGGGCCGCGCTGAAATTTTCATAATTGAGCGACTCTTCCGAACCAGGATAAGGCAAGCGAGTTGGAATCACGCCCCCATTTACATTAATTACAGAAGGCTTGAGAGCGGGAATTCCAGTACGACGAAACTCCGTCCACGCTTCTACACCTTGTCCGAAAAGCGCAATCCATTTTTGCTCCATTATCTGCGTATAGCCTTCACTGCCCGTTTTGAGTGCATTGGCGGCTAAGTAATCAGGGCTTACCGTCAACTTGTATTGGCTATGCGAAGCGGTGATAGCATTGGTATAATTGGCAGCAACCGTTCCGGCAGCAGTGATTCCTTTATAAGCCAATTCTGCTTTGATAAATAGCAGCTCAGCATAGCTCATAATCACTCCAGGAGCGGTTGCCGCTACAAAATAAGCACCCACTTTTGAGGTTTTTGACAAACCTAGCGCATTGGCATCGGCATTTGAAAGACCATTGGGTACACCCTTATAATCTCCACCGTCGGCAGGCTTATCGGCATATACCGCCAAACGTGCATCTTTCATTTCCACTAATTTGTTTACCAAAGTCGCACTTACGCGGTGGTCATCGCGGGTCTTACGATTTTGATTAATAGGGTTATTGTTGTTTGTGGCATCAATGTAATTCAATTGGATATTTTCCGAAACCGAACCAATCACCGGGTACTTAGCAGGGTCGCTCAAAATACGATTTATTTCAGCTTTTACATCAATACCCGCGTCAGATTTGTCCAACATGCGATTGAGAAGACGCAGGCTAAGTGAATTGGCAAATTTTTTCCATTTGGTCAAATCATTCGCAAAAAGAATATCCCCAGCAATGGCCTTTGTTTTGTCAGTAGCATCTATGAGGTCGTTGGCTGTCTTCAATTCTTTGACGATACCCGCATACACTTCTTTTTGAGTATCATATTTGGGTTGAAGAATACCTTCTAACCCCTGAATAGATTGGCTATAAGGAATGTCACCGTAAATATCGGTGATCAGAGAAAATACCCACGAACGCATAATCAGCGCTACAGCTTGATAATTGGGGTTTTTGGTTTCGACGCCCAATTTATAAATACGCTGATAGTCAGCTAATGCTTCGATATGGAAAGTTTGCCAAGCCCCACTATATACATCGCTAGAGACGAGATATTGGTCAATATCGGTGTATTGGATACGGGCCCAATATTGCGAAATCAAGTTGCCAATGTCCATACCAAGCGATCCGCCCCAGTAAGCATCTACGGCACTTTGGATACCATGCGGCAAAAACAAATCTGCTGTAGCGGTAGAAGGTGCATTAGGATTGGTATTGATTTCGTCAAATTTGTCAGTACAGGCAGATATGCCCAGGGTAAATGCTGCAATCAGTGATATATGTCGGAGAGAAGAGAAAATACGTTTCATATGCATCAAAAATTTTGAGATGTTGTTTTAAGGTAAATGCTTTGGCTACCCATTTTGTAGTAGCCAAGGGTTGTTTACAGATTAAAACTAATATTAAAGCCCATGGTACGAGTGGTAGGGATTTGGCCATTTTCGATTCCCTGTAGGTTGCCATCATTGTAATAGCTAGTTTCGGGATCGATATGTGGAACATTGCTGTGCAACAATAGTAAGTTGCGGCCCACCACCGAGATAGCTATATCGCGGAAAGGTAATTTTTTAAATACCTGACCACTAATCATGTAGGTAAGTTTCACTTCTCTAAGTTTGACAAAACTACCATCAAAAATCGTCATTTCGTTGTTGGTAAGAGCATAGTATTTGTGATGCCATTCTTCCGACGTAATGCGTGTAGTATTAGGCACATACACCGGCTCAGTAGCGGTACCAGTGTTTACTACACCTTCTCCTACGATACCTTCTTCTCTACCCATAAGCGTCTCTTTCAATACCCCTGTATAGCGACCGATGTTTACACTTTGGGAGAAAATGTCTCCACCTTTTTTCATATCAATCAAGGTACTCAAAGACAGTTTCTTATAAGTAAATGTATTCTGAAGACCACCTATCCATTTGGGGGTAAAATTGCCTAAGATGCGACGGGTAGGGTTGAGAGTAGGATAGCCGCTTTTGTCATAGATGATGTTGCCGTTAGGGTCACGTGCAAACCCTTGCCCGAAGAAGTTTCCGTAAGGCTGACCTACGCGTGCCTCAATGGCCATACCGCGTACTGTACCCAAAGTGTAAGTAGTAAGTCCTTCGGCTAGTTCTATTACTTTGTTTTGATTACGAGCCCAGTTGACAGCCACATCCCACTGGAAAGGTCCAGCGACGACAGGCGTTGCACTTAATTGAATTTCAACCCCTTTATTCTCAAGCTTACCAGCATTAAGAAGTTTAGAAGTAAAACCAGTAGACTGAGAAATATTAACATCCAAAATCTGGTTGAAAGATTGTTTGTTGTAATAAGTCACATCCAATCCCACGCGATTACGCCAAAGTTTTACTTCTGCCCCAATCTCATATGAATTAGTAAGTTCGGGTTTAAGGTTGGCATTGAGCATGGCGTTGTTTTCTGACAACGACGGCGTGCTACCCCAAGGGTTTTCGTATTTATAAGCCTGAATTAAGCGATAAGCATCCGTGTCATTTCCAACACGTGCAATACCCGCTCTCACTTTGGCAAACGACAAAACGGGCGAGTTGATGCCGAGCATATCGGTCAATACAGCACTCAAAGCCGCTGAAGGATAGAAATAAGAGCGGTTGTCAGAAGGAAGTGCGCTCGACCAGTCGTTGCGAGCGGTCAAATCCAAAAATAAATAATTTCTAAAACCAATATTGGCTGCGGCATAAACGCTATTGACTACTTTTTCGGTAAAAGAGTTTTCAGCTACTTTGGCTTGGCGAGAGTTTCCTAAGTTCCATACCCTAGGAATCGCCAATTCGGTAGCGCCCATGTAGTTGCGTTGGTAGTAATTGCTACGGTGGTTGGCTCCAAGGTTGGCGGCCACGTCAAACTCCCCAAATTTGTGCGTGGCGGTCAACAAGAAATCAGAGTTAGATTCTCTAATAAAGATTTGCTCTTCGTTGTAGCTATCGTATTGTTTAGCACCGTTTAAGTTGTCGATACGAGCAGCGTTTTTGGTTTTGCGTCGGTCAATATACACATCCGTTCCGGTACGTGCTGTAAGCGTAAGCCAATCCGTAAATTTGTAAGTTGCCGCTACGTTGCCATATACCCTGTCACGTTGATTAAATTTAGTACTTAGATTCAATACATAGTAAGGATTGGTCCAGTAATTGTAGTTCCAGTTGTATTGATAAATGCTACCCGGAGCTTGATAATCTTTCAATTTTTCCATATCTACTTGCCGCCCAAACCAGATAAAGTAAAGTCCCCAGTTGGTGCGGTTGTCGCTACCATCTACTACGTAGTTTCCGGTAGCTCTGATGCTCAATTTTTTGGTAACGTTCCAGCCCGCATTCAACGACAAAGTGCGTCTTTTGTAGTCTGTATTAGGAAGGATACCGGATTGATTCAAATCTGTGTAGGAAAGACGGAAATCGCCTTTTTCGTTGGCACCCGTGATGGCAATGTTGTTGGTATAGGTTTTTCCTGTTTCAAAGAAATTGGACACGTTATCGGGATGAGGGATAAAAGGAGTAGGAGTGCGTGTACCATCTGCAGCGATAGGCGAATCAAACTGCGGGATAAGTTGGCCGTCCATTTTAGGTCCCCAACTTTCATCTACCCCATCGTTTACACCTTTACCCGTTCCGTCCACAAACGAAAAACGGCCTTTGTTGCCCTGACCGTAGCCATCTTGCCATTCGGGTAGACGAAATGGAGTATCAAAGGCAGTATTTGAATTAAACGAAACTCCGATTCCTTTAGAACCTTTCCCACTTTTAGTAGTAATTAGAATCACACCATTGGCACCTCTTGAGCCATAAAGTGCGGCGGCACTTGGTCCTTTCAAAACACTCACATTTTCAATATCATCGGGGTTGATAGAAGCTGCGCCGTTACCATAATCTACGCCCGTTCCTGAGCCATAGTTACCGTTGTCGATAGGTACACCATCAACCACAAACAAAGGCTGATTGTTGCTACCGATAGAGCTAGCTCCGCGAATTAGTATACGCGACGAAGCACCCGGAGCACCATTGGTGCCAGTGACTTGAACACCCGCTACTTTTCCTGAGAGTGCATTGACGAAGTTGGTGGTGCGGGCTTGGGTCATTTGCTTGCCGCTTACTTCTTGTACAGAATAACCCAAGGCTTTCTTCTCGCGGGCAATTCCGAGAGCGGTCACTACTACTTCATTAAGAATAGAAGCGTCTTCTTCCAACGAAATATCAAAGGAGGTTTGATTGCCTACCGCAATTTCTTGGGGTTTGTAACCAATAAATGAGATTACAAGAGTGGCATTGGCAGGAACAGCAAGCGTAAACTCCCCCGTAGCGTTGGCACTTGTACCGCGATCTGAGCCTTTGACTATAATGCTGGCACCAGGAAGACTAGTGCCGTCTTTGGAGAGCACCCGTCCTTTCAATGTTCGGTCTTGTGCATAGCTATGAAAGCATAAAAGCGTAAAGACCAAAAAGCAGGTTTTTGTAAAAAAATTTCTCATGGGCATTGTAAGTATTAAGTTATCGGATAAAAATTGTACTTTTCCAATTTTACAGACGCGCTTCTTTAGCAAGAAAGCGTCTTGGAATCTTAATAGTTTGCGGCCATTTCGAATTCAAAAACCTGATTTTAAAAGAACGGAGAAGAGTTATTGCTTGGTAACAGACGCTGCAATTTTAGATTTATTAAATATCATATCCAAATTAAATTTTACAAAAATTTAATATTTAAAAATAATTGTTGGAGAAATTATAATTTCCTTCCATAGTACATATGAATTTTTCAAACTTGTGGAACAAAATACTGTAAAACCAAACAACCAACTTTGTTTTATTTTAAAAAATATAACTATTTTTATATTTTTACTACCTTAAAACACATAAAAAGAGGCTACCCTAAATTTATTAGAGCAGCCTCTTTGAATAAAAAATAAAATCGCTTAATCGCGGCTTGAAAGCTTGGCCAATAGACGGAGTACTTCTACATATAGCCACACAATCGTGACAATCATACCGAAGGCGCAATACCACTCCATGTATTTGGGAGCACCGTAAGCGGCACCTTGTTCGATGGTATCTAGGTCAATCACTAAGTTGAAGGCAGCCAAACCTACCACAAACAAAGAAAAGCCAATGCCAAACCAGCCTGAATCGTAGATAAGGGGTACATCGATACTAAACATGCGAAGTACCATAGCCACTAAATAAAAAATAGCCACGCCCGCAGTAGCCGCAAAAATGACTCTTTTGAATGTAGGAGTAGCCCGGATAACTCCCGCTTTGTATAAACCTACCATGCCGGCCAAAATCGCAAACGTAAGCAATGCCGCCGACATCCCAATGCCAGGATACATACTCTCAAATACCAAAGTAATCGCACCCACAAAAACACCTTCTACTACGGCATATAGAGGTGCCAAAGTAGGCGCAAGGTGTTGCTTGAAAGCAAGAATCAAGGCCACTACAAGGCCTGCAATAGAACCTCCAATGGCCAAAGGCATGATAAGCCCGGGATTGGCCACAAGCAAAAACCAGCTAGCCGCCGCCGATGCGATAACAAGCGCACCCATGATGATGATTTTATTGACAGTACCTTGGACTGTCATAGCACTCTGACCGACGCCTTCTTGTGCTGCTTTGATGAAAGATTTTTCAGATAAGGTTGGATTTGCCATTTGTTTATTAGGTGTTTAATAAAAAATCGTTTTCTGATTCACAATTTATACCAATTATGAATATTGTACAAACAAAATAACGGATATTCTATCTAATGGGCTTGGTTTTGGTATTTGGGTGTGGATTGGCAAAAGCAGGATTGGTAATGAAGGTCGAATCTGTTAATAAATGCAGAAAAGCGATAAGGTCCTTTTTTTCGACCGCAGTAAGCCCCAACGTTTTTCCACCTTCTGTGTTGGTAGCAGTACGAAGTTCATGACTGAGGTTGGAAGGATGAAACATATTTTGATTGTAATGGTCGAGCACTTCTTCTAAAGTAGCAAAGCGCCCGTCGTGCATGTAAGGTGCAGTCAAGGCAATATTCCTTAAAGTGGGTACTCGAAAGCGACCATTGTCTGATGCCTCTCCAGTGATTTCTTGCCGACCTTTATCTTGTACGGCTATACTATCTAAGCCGTTGTTATGAAATACTTCCTGAAAAAGCTTTACACCTCCGTGGCAATGAGCACAATTGGCTCCCCTCACGCCACGCTCAGGAGCAGGGCCACGCATGAATAGCTCTAAACCACGTTTTTCTGTAGCCGACAATTGATACTTACCCTCCAAGTAGCGGTCATAAGGCGAATCGGCAGAGATAAGTGTGCGCTCAAATTGAGACAATGCTTGGGTGATTTGCTCGCCCGTAATCGTAGCTGTCCCAAATACTTCCTTAAATAGTGGCGGATAAAGCCGTGTTTTTGAAAGTTTTTTGGCCGAAATCTCAAGGCTTTGTCCCATTTCGTCGGGATGGATAAGTGGAAATGCCGCCTGTGCTTCTAGCCCGCTGACTCGTCCGTCCCAAAATAAGTTTTTGACCCACAATAAATTGGCCAACGACATCGAATTGCGACGAGTAGGCTTGCCCGATACGCCTATACTCAGGCGGCGATTGTCAGAAAAAGCAAGCGATTGCTGATGACAACTACTACACGAAATTGTATTGGTTTTGGAAAGTAAGGGCTCATAAAAAAGCATTCTGCCCAATGTCACTCCTTCTTCGGTAAGAGAGTTGTTTTCAGGAATCACAAACCGACTCCCGAAAGAAGAAGGATACTCTAGTTTGTAAGGATGTAAACGGGCATCATGACGAGGTGATTTGAGAGCTAAAAAGCCCGCAAGCAGAAACAAACTCAAGATGCTCGTCAGGAGTTTCATGGGATTATTTGGCAAATCTTATTTCAATAGTTTTGATTTCACGAATCCACCGCGCAGGTCTTCTTTCATCAGGAACGACAAGGCGAAAAGGACCTATCCCTTGAGGTAAAGCTTGTCCATCTACCGTATGAGCTAGTAAGATGGTGCACCCGCTAAATTCTTCATCTATTTCGGCTAAAGAAAACAAAACTTCATAGCCATCAGCAGCCCTTGCTATGACATATTTAGTGAGATTTTCGCCACGCAGCTCTCCGCCAAGTGTCACGCCTGCTTTTTGAAACAAATCTACTAAACGCACGCCACCGTACTCATGCTCTTTTCCATCACGGTCTTTGGCCTTTAACTGCGTTTGCGGCATGGCTTTGAGATCATTGATTGACAAAGTCAGTGGGGTTTTGACTTCGCCAATGATAGAAAGCGTTTGGGCAGCTACTGAGAAGTTTCCTACCAAAACACAGCCTATAAGAAAACAAATATGCTTTAATCTTAAGATTTTCATTGTGATTATAAATTATTGAAAACTAAGTTGATAAAATAATTTCGCCCTGCTTCTGGAAACCCTTCTGATAAGGCATAATTTCGGTCAAAAATATTGTTGATGCCCCCTTCAAGCTGAATAAAACGCCACACTTTTGCCGACAATTTAGTATTGGCTACCACAAAAGATGCGGCTTCGGTACCATAGCTTGTGCTGAAACGTTTGGCATTGTGTTCTACACTTGCAAGCCACGAAATCCTTTTGAGCAAATGAGCTTGGGCAAAAATGAGAAGTTTATGAGGAGGAACATCGATGAATTTTAAATCAGGATTACTGAGGTTTTTGCGGCTAATATATGAGTATTGTATTCCTCCTTGCAGCCAATTGCGCGCAGAAGCATTGAGACTGATTTCGGTCCCATAAAATTCCGCTTTTCCCGTGTTTTGGAATTGGTAAATATTGGGCTGGACATTGTTGACTTGTTGAATGGCATCCGATATTCGACTGTAAAATACATTGGCTTGAAGTTTTAGAAAAGAGGCCAATTGCTCACTGTAACCTGCATCAAAGTGCAACGCTCCTTCGGCTTTCAAATCAGGGTTAGGAATAGCCGCTCCCATCCGATACGAATATCGGTCTTTGATAGTGGCAAAGCGAGTTTGACGCACTACCGTAAAACTCAACTGACGCAAGGCACTGGGATTATAGAATAGTCCTGCTTGAGCGTTTAAGGCTTGACTGTTGTTTTTTGGGAAAAGGGTAATCGTTTTAGTAGCTGAGGCGTAGTTTTCAGCCTTGTCGCTTTGTCGGGCATTGAAGCTCAAGCCCGGTACGAGCGTAAGGCTACTGCTAAGGCGGATTACATCTTCGATACCGAGGGAGTAAGTTTGGTCAATAAAATTCCGTACGGGTTCGCCTAGGTTGTTTTCACGGTGATGGTCGTGTTTATAATGTATCGAGGCTTTGAGGGTATGCTTGTTCCATTCTTGAATGCCCAATTCAAGGCTAGCTCCTTTGGTATCGTCATTATAATAACTATTGAAAGAAGAGCCACGGGTTTGTTTGGTGTAAGTATTGTCGTCAAAAGCACTGAGGAGATTTTTGAAGCGGTCATAATATACCCTTGCTTTCAAATAGCTTCTGGCTGTAATACGAGTTTTGGAAATAAAATACCAACTTTCTTTGTCCCAATAAGGCCATTGCCAAAAACGAGGATTTTGTCGCGTATCGTCTCCTACGTATGGTGGAGTACCTTTAGTACCGTGTTGATTGATATAACTGACGGCATACTCGTCGGTGGCGTTGGGAGTGAAACCTACTTTCGCACTATATTTAATATCATCCCGAAAAGCATTTTGGCGATCGCCGCCGTCTTCTTGTGCTTTAGGTACAAAATCGGCAGAAAGAGGATAAGTATCTTGTTTGAGCTGGGAAGCGGAGCCTTGTATATAAAAGCGCCCCAATTTAGTGCCAAGATTGAGGTTGAGTCGGCGTCCGTTGCCGCTAAACATCCCTACTTTTCCGTCAAATTCTAAAGATTTTTGAGGGCGACGCGACACTAAATTGATTGCTCCACCCATGGTATTAGGGCCATAAGTGACAGAAGTAAAACCTTTGAAAATGTTGATTTCGGCCAAATCAAAGGTCGTAAATCTTGCCAAATCTACGTAGCCATCATAGGGTACATACACTGGAATACCATCCACAAATACAGGGACTTGTCGTAAATCAAACCCTCGTATATACACCATAGACTCATTACGAGCGCCTACATTGGATAAATTAACTCCTGGCAAAAGCGCCAAAGCCCGTCCAACATCTAAGCGATTGAAAGCTTCCATTTGGGCAGAAGATGCCACTAAAAGCGTGTCTGAAGCGCGGCGACCAATCACCGAGATTTCGCCCAAAAGAAAAGTGCGCCCGCGTAAAGAAGAGTCAGGTACTTGGGCAAATACATTGACGCAGAGGCTTAAAGAAAATATAAGAAAAGCAAAAAGGCGGGTAGATATAGATAACATATTTTTGAAAAAGCGTTATTTCTTCAAAAATATAACGCTTTTTCAAAAATACCTAATCAGCACTCTAAATGAGCTGGGCGGAAATTATACTTTGGCTTTGGTAGTGCCGCCTTTGGTCATTGAAATATCGACTGGAGCATTGTTTTTCCAAGACCCACCCGTAAAATCCGGAACATCAATGGAATTGGAACGATTTGCAACCGACCACCCACTGAGAGGGGCAATACAACTCCACAGCGCGGCATCATACACATCTTGGTCGAGCGGAAGGCCATTGCGTAAGCAATCGACCGTACGCCAATCCATCAAGAAATCCATACCACCGTGTCCGCCTACGTTCTTGGCAACTTCACCCATTTTTTTCACAATTGGAGGAAGGTACTTTTGTTCCAACGCTTTATATTCTTCGGCACTCATCCATTCATGTCCCGTAGAATAACGCGCGGGCTCTGGATATTTGAGTCCTACGGCCTTGGTTCCACTTACAAGCTGAATCCGAGAATAAGGACGAGGAGAAGATACGTCATATTGTACCATGATAGTACGGCCTTTATTGGTTTTGATGGTGGTCGTACTCATGTTTCCGTTGAAAGATTTTCCTACATAAGGTTTATAAAAATCATCCTTAGCCGCCAATTCTTTCGCCAAATTCCCTAGCACAAAATCGTTGCTTGACATAGAGGTCAGGTATTCCATTTTATCACCTCTATTGATATTCATGACCTGGCAGATAGGTCCTAAACCATGCGTAGGATACAAGTTGCCTTGACGCTGATACATTTCATGAAGTTCCCAAAGTTGATAAAAATGATTTTTGGAAAATACATAGTCTTGTAAATTGTGAATATAGGCAGCTTCTCCATGTACAATCTCCCCAAAAAAACCATTTCGAGCTAGGTTTAACGTAAGTAGTTCCGAAAAATCATAACAACAGTTTTCGACCATCATACAGTGTTTCTTGGTGCGTTCTGAAGTTTCTACGAGTTTCCAAGCTTCTTCTATGGTTTTGGCGGCAGGCACTTCTACGCAGACATGTTTGCCGTGTTCCATCGAAAAAACCGCCATCGGGGTATGAAAAGCCCATGGGGTAAGGATATAAATAAGGTCTAAATCGGTGCGCTCGGCGAGTTTTTTCCAGATTTCGGGCGTACCTATGTAAGTATCAGGGCGATGCCCAGAGGCTTCGACTAGTTTTTTGGCTTTGTCAACCCTTTCAGCTCGCAAATCGCACAGCGCCTTAATCTCTACACCTTCAATTTTGTTCATGCGCTCCACGGCGCCCATGCCTCGGTTGCCAATCCCAATAAAACCTACTCGAACGGTCTCTAGTTTAGGAGCAGCATAACCACTCATGTTGAATTTTTGAACACGGGGACGAGTAGCTTGTTGGTGGACTTGTGCCCATTCGTCAGGGGTTTGGGCATAGGCAGAAAATGGATTGGCTGCCATCAGCCCCAACCCTGTAGCGCTGGCAGCTTTTAAGAAGTTTCTACGGTTGTTTTCCATGTTTTTAGATACCCCTTACAAAGTTTTGAGTTTCATAAGGGGGTAATTTGAGTGTTTAGAAATAGTAGTTTCCTTTTCGCCTACAGAATACAATCTCCTAAAAAAGCGGGAGTATAACCTTTGTGAGTCGCCCATTTGACACACGCCACAATCCGCTCCCGGAAATCGGGCTGATAAGCCTCATAAAAAGGATAGAAATACTGCTCATGTACTAAGAAATCCACATAGGGAGGCTGTCCCGAAGGTAGTTGTTCGTAGTAGTTGAGGTGAGGAACAATCTCGTCTAACTCTTTTTTGTCAACCACAATACTGCTTCTGATAAACGTAATATTTTCGGCGGTATCGTGCCATACAAAACGCTTTTTGAGACGGCGGCGCTGCTCTACGGTCAAATAATAAGATACCGCTGGTAGGTCATCGTCGACATTGAAGTAGCCTAATTGACCCACATAACCAGCATCGCGCAAAGCCCGCGACCCTTCTACGTTTGCCTCTCCCCAATGTATCGTAGTGACAGGCCCCATGACGGCTTCTCCGGCAAAGCGTCGGATTTCGTTCTTGACTAATTCACAATCTTGGGCGACTTGTTGGTAGCTTGCATTGCGGTAGGGCATATCTGGAAATTCGCCTAGGGCATGAAAACTCAATCGAATCCAATCGGCGTTGGCTGTCCATTCGGATTTGTACTTATCGGTCAACTGTGAGAGATTAAAACCATCGGTTTCGTAAAACAAATTGAAATGAACCTTGGTCCCATAAGTATCATGTACTTCTTTGAGAAACCCTAAGTAGGGATTGTCAAAAATAGAGGTGTATTTATCTTCATTTTGATGGATATCGCGCAAAAACCAAATGTTGTCGTCAATCGAAAGGCGATAATTGCCAGCAAAACGAGGGAGCCAAAAAACGGTAATTTGGGCATTTTCGCCCGTAGTCATATTTTTGACTTCTATGGTATTTTGGTAGTCGTTAAGAATAATCCGAGCTTCAAAAACACCTTCACGTTCTTGCGCTTCTACTCCGTTGATAGTGAGCAAATGTTGTAGCGGCGCTTTGATTTTGACGATGGTTTGTAAACTGCCATTTACCACGATACCATCGCGGGCATGGAGCATATCGCCTTCGATGGGATTTATAAATTCTATGGTTTTCATGTGTTTGGGGTTCTACCGATATATAGCCCCTACGGGGCATTGGTGTCGATTTTGTGTGTCGTTTGAGGTTACCGATATATAGCCCCTACGGGGCATTGATGTCGATTTTGTATGTCATTTGAGGTTACCGATATATAGCCCCTACGGGGTATTTTGTCATTTTCAAATTTCAAAAATCAGGTTTGAACAATTCCACAAAAGATTTGACGGGGGCTTGTTTATCACGCTGAATCTGGAAATCTACGACTTTGAGATGTAATTTTCGCCACAAGCTGTACTCAACATCAAACCTACTCAAAATACCATTTAACCGATACGGCATACATTCCGACAGCCATGCTTCTTCGTACACGCGTTTCAGTTCGCCTGTCTCGTCCATTGCATCTACTAGTAAACTATGACAAGGGTAAGTCAAATCGTAAATTACGTAATCTTCTTTTTTCTTGGATACCATAGCATAATCCCAACGGTCAACGATAGTTTTGGCCCACATAAAGCGCGTAGCTGTATAATTAATGAGACGTGCCGAAACCCATAGCGAGTGGATAAAAGCACTATCGGCACGAGTGGCTTTGGAAAGAGCCGCAATCAACTGAGCTTGTGCTTCTTCACTGTATTTGCGTACTTCTCGAAAATCGGCCATGTGGGTTTCAGTATTGGTCAAATAATAACTAGCAAAAGGATTTGACCAAGCTTCTACCAAAGTACCTCGTGGCATACTTTGGGTGTTTTTCCCCAAACATTTTCCCAAATAATCGCCCGCAATCGCTAGGTTTTCAAAAGCTTTGCTCATCTCTGACCCAATACGAGGATACATAATATTACTGTAGTGGCTGGCAAAGGTCTTTTTGTCAGGCACCTGCCCCTGCCAAGCGGCTATGCATCCATAGGCCATAAACATCCAAGACGAACGCACAAAAGGCTCTACCGAATCGGTCCAGACGGAAGTAATGAAGCCGAGGGTTTGGTGGCGAAGACCTGCGCGCAAGCACAGCGCGATGTTGTCATAAGTATAATCAGATTCGGGATAAATATGCCCCCAACCCGAAACTGCTGGCTGAATGAAAAAAGGCCGTTTTTCTTTTAAAACAGGGTCAAGATAATGGTATGTAGCCGACGAATCGGGCGAATACTGCCAGATAACCGGAATCACATCAGCTGGGAATTTTTTGATGATTTCTGGATAAAAAGAACTCATATCTGTCCAAGCAAGTAAGGTTTTACCATACTGCTTGAGTTCGTTGCTTACAAACGTGAGTTGTTGGATGTACAAAGCCTCTGGATTAAGCGACATTTCGCCGGTACTATTGAGGCGCTTGGTTTCCCATGTTTCGTCAAAACCTACGTGAATAAAAGGGCTTCTGAATAAGGCAGTGTATTGTTTTATCCAATTTTGGAGGAGTGTTCTGACGCCCACATTACGCGGGTCTAATTCATGACCATATTTTCCAATAGCCAAAGAGGCGTACTTCTCATTGCGAATCAACTCATGCAAATGTCCATAAAAATTGACAAATGGAATCACATCCATGTGACGTTGTTGGGCGTATTCGATGATACTCTTCACCTGCGCTTGGGTATAGCTTGCCCGATAGTTGAGCGTAGCGTATCCTTCTAGTTCGATACTTACTTCGTTGTAAAAATAGTATTGGTTTGTTTTCCAGCGGGCTAGAAAATCAATTTGTTTTTTGATTTCATCTACCGTCAGCAGGCCGCCATGCGCAAAATCCATCATCACGCCCCTAAAAGCCATTTGAGGGCGGTCGTTGATATCTACAAAAGGCAAAGAAGCTTTGCTGCCTTCTCCCCTAATCAATTGCCGTAGCGTTTGAACGGCATAATACAAACCCGTAGAGGTTTGGGCGTTGATTTCAATTCCTTTGGCTGAGATAGTCAACGTATAATGTTCTCGGGTACTTTGAGTGGTAGCTTCATTGGGCTGAGGTAGTGCGCCTCCTGTATTTTGGATGCGATAGCGCACCGTAGAAGTTTGGGCATTGCTTGCTTTTTTAGGAAGTTGACCGCTTCTTTCACGCAAAATTTGCTTCAATTCATTAAGGGAAAAAACTACTTCTTCGGGAGCGGAAGGGGCTACAAAAACAGAAATATTTTGCAGAAGAATCTCTCCTTGTTTGTATTTGACAGCCGTCGGTTGGGGATAAAGAACAGGGGGATTTTGGGCCAAAACCTCTACAAGTCCCCAACAAACAAGATTAAAAATAATGAAGAGAAATTTCATACATCTTTTATTTTCAGTGATGTGGGCCTTTAGAAAGCCCACATCTTTTTTTAATAAGTTGCTCTTCCTCCCGATAAATCGAAAGTGAAGCCTGTTGTAAAGCTATTTTTGGCCGAGACGATATAGGCTGCCAGATTGGCGGCTTCTTCGAGTGTACCGCAGCGTTTCATTGGGATTTTGTCGGTCATGTATTTGACTTGGACTTCGGGCATGGCATCTACGAGTGGCGTCTGAATCACCGCAGGGGCAAGAGCATTGACGGTAATACCTTGCTCGGCGTATTCTTTGCCTTGTACTTTGGTCATGCCAATGACTGCCGCTTTGGAAGCCGAATAAGCCAACATACCTGCATTGCCCTCTTTGCCTGCAATAGAAGCAATGTGCAAAATCCGGCCGTATTTCTGGGCAAGCATAGAGGGGATAACGGCCTTTGAAGTATAAAAACAACTCATAAAGTTGACTTCAAACACCTTTTGCAGATTTTCGGTGCTTACTTCGTGGCTTTTGAGGTTGGTGATACCCGTGATTCCAACGCAGTTGATAAGAATATCGATTTTGCCAAAATGAGCAGCAACTTGGTCGGCGGCTTCTTGTACTTTTGCTTCGTTGGTAATGTCGATTCCGATGCTTAATACTTGAGCTTCGTACTTTGAAAATTCTTCTTCTAAACCTTTCTCGTTAAAATCTAAGAGGGCTACTTTCGCCCCTTCTGCTAGCAATTTATGGGCGATAGCCAGCCCAATTCCCGAAGCGGCACCTGTTACGATGGCGACTTGTCCGCTAAATTCGTTCATAAGTAAATCTGATTAAAATTGTGAAAGCAAAAAAACCTAGGCAGTAGCCCATACAAAGTACGAGCTTGCCTATGGTTTCCTAACCTAATTTATAACTCTACTACAGCTGAAGGGCGAAGCGCATAAGTTTCGTCATTGAGCACATCCAACACGCGTTGGTTAAGTTCTTTGATATAACTTACACTTGAAGCATCGGGAATATAAGCGGCCTTACGTGCAATACTATTGGAAAGAACTCCCCGAGCGATGAGCAGCTCTTTTTCGGCATAATGAAACAGCTCCATGTTTTGTAGCGAAAAGAAAATCTGCGGCATTACTTTTTCAAACAAATCAAACGCTTTACCGTCTTCTCCATTGCGGCGGAGATCAAATACGCGTTGTAAAATATCGGAAACGGCAAGGCCAGGCATAACGCCTTGGATGCCAATCGGAATGAGTTCGAGCATATACAAACCTCCCCAACCTTCAAAAAGCCCCACTTGGCCTTGGGTGGCCTTAATAATACTTTCAAACTTCGGAGCGCAAAGAGGTTCTTCTAGTTTAAGGTATTTGAAATTGGGATTTTCGTTCATCAGTTCTTTGATAAATTCAACACTGATAGACGAACCTCCCGGATTGAAGTCTTGGATAAGAACGGGGGTGTTGGGAATGGATTGTAAAAATTCGGAAAGGTATTGTTTCAACGAATTTTCGGGTAAACTAAAAATCCGAGGCACTGCCAACGAAACCACGTCTGCTCCTGCTTCTACATTGGCCTGGGCAAGTTTGATGGCTACTTTGAGCGAAGGGTGATTGGATTGGGCTACGATTTTGAGACGACCAGCGGCGTGTTGTACAGCTACACGTACCACTTGGAGTTTTTCGTCGTCGGTAAGTTTATAAAACTCACTGGCATACGCGGGTAAGCATACGGCTTTGATACCACCTGCGATGGCGAAATCAATAAGGCTGCGAAGGGCATCTTCGTCGATTTCTTCGTTTTCGGTAAATGGCGTGGGAATAATCGGAACAACGCCGAAAAGTTCGTTGGTTAGCTCTGACATAATTTTGACTGATTATGGATTGTTATTAATCAATTTTTTTTGTTGCACTCTATTATCAACTATAGAAAGGATAAGGGTCGAAACTAGTACCAATACACCTCCTACAATGGCCTGCGTATTGAGTTTTTCGCCTAGCCAAAAGGCCGCAATCGGCAGCCCCATGAATGTAATGAGGTAGTTGGACAAGGCCACTTGGGTGGCATCCAAGTTTTTTAGGGCTTTGAAAAACAACACCATAGAAAGGAAATTGTGGAATACCGTCAACGAAATCATTCCTATCCAAGTGTTGGTGGTAAACTCCGAAATTTTGCCAAACATCTCAGGTTCGTAATACAGCACTAGAGGAGTAAGCAGGATACACATTACAAGATAGGTATAAAATACCATTTCGATTTCGGTGTATTTTTCGGCGATTTGTTTACAGCCTACATTGTAATAGGCATTTCCTAAAATTGCTAAGAAAATCAGCACATTTCCAAGCGCATAGCGCGAGCCTAAGTCCACGCGCTTAATATCGTCGGTCGAACACAGAGCAACCCCGATAATCGCAATCCCAAAACTTATCCAGCGGGCGGTATTCATTCTTTCTTTTAAAATAAGAAAGGCAAATACGGCCGTAATGACCGGTAAAGTCAAGACCAAAATAGCGGCATTGCTCGCTAGGGAGTATTGAGTACCCCAGGTCATGAGTACTTGGGAAGGAAAAGCACCTAGTGCGGCAAGCTGTACAAAAATGAGAATGTCTTTGAGTTTTTTACCCCCTTTTTTGAAATCTCTAGCCACAAAAGGAGCCAACAATATCGTAGCTAGCAACATGGGTGCCCATACTGTAAAATAAGGGCCTACTTGGTCTTGGGTGAGCTTGATGCTTGTAAAGTGGAATGCCCACATAAAATTGCAAGCAAACAGAATAATCCAAGACATGACAGATTTTTTCATAAAGCAAAAAGGGGTTAAACGCTCATTTCGCGCTGTTTGTAATGATGAAGCGCTTCTTGGTCTAGCGCGATGCCAAGCCCAGCTCCCGAAGGCAGTAGGGCAGCACCATCTTCAAACTGAATGGGATTTACAATCAAATCATTTTCCCGAACCAATTCGCCAAAAATATCGGACGGAATGGTACAGTTTACACTAGCCGCCGCTATATGAAGCCCCATGGTTTCGGAAATACCCAAGTCTACTTCTGAGCCACGCCAGCATGATTTGCCCTCCAAATGAGCAATCTCCGCCAAAAGAACGCAGTTGTAGGCCGAACCATTGAAATTATAGCCATCCACAGCATCGGCGCGTACAAAAGCAATCATATCGCGGATGTCTTGGGTATAAGGAAGGGATATATGCCGGTACATCGGTATTCCCAAGGTTTGACGGAGGTATTTAAAACCCGCCACATCGGCATGAAGAATAGGATCTTCAAGGCCAAGCATGATGTCGGTTTCGACGCCTTCCATTAGCCGAAGCGTGGTAGCTACGTCGGTCCAGCGCTGATTGGGGTCGAGTAATATCTTGATGCCATCGCCGCATTTTTTCTTTATTTCGGCCGTCCAAAGCCGCACAGGGTCTTCATCCGAGCACTTGAATTTAAAAGCCTTGTGCCCTTTTTGCATGGCTTCGTAGGCTTTTTGGGCGGCATCTTCGGGAGTACGGCGGCCTGTCCAGCCGAAGCAATCAATCCGGTCGCGATAGATACCTCCGAGCAATTGAGCGACCGGTACGTTCAGTATTTTGCCCACCACATCCAGTACGGCCGTCTCAAAAGCTTCGTAAATACGTTGGTCAGTGAGGGGCAAACGACGCCAGTTTAGTTTCAAAACATCCTGCCCTACAAAAGTTTTCATCGCTTCCAAAAGCACCTCTTCGGAAGCACTCCGATACGTTTCACCGATACCCGTAAGACCGTTTGCCAACGTAATCTCAATAATCCATTTAGGCTGGTTGGCAAACTCGGTCCATCGTTCGCCAGTCAAAAATTTTTGGGCAAAAGCAGCATCTTTGTCAATTACCTCCTCAGAGTTAAGACTGCCAGGTTTGGCAGGCACTACCACTTGCGTGGCTTTTATGGTTTTAATAAGCGTCATTTTTATCTTCTGAAGAAGTAGAGGAATATTTTTTAGCCAGTTTTCGGATGTCGTAGCTGAACTCAACAAATTGCTTTTCCCAATGCTCCGCACTTTGGGACGTATAAGGATAAAACCCTTTTGCGTTGCTTACGCCTTTGGCGCCAGAGGCCACCACTTCTTCCATCAAAGAAGGTACTTGGGCGGTATTGCTGAGTTCGGGGAATAAGTCTTTCATCACGGTGAGATAAGCCGGAATACCCGTCAAATCCATAAAGCGGAAAGGCCCCGCAAACGTAATCCAATAACCGAGGTCGTTGCGGAGAGAGCGGTCTACATCCTCCACGGTGGCATAGCCATTTTCGACCAAATAAAAAGCTTCTCGTAGCATGGCGTACATGATACGATTGGTAATAAACCCGCGAATATCTTTCTTTAACAAGGAAGGTTCTTTGCCCCAGCTTTCGGCCAAAGCCACAATTTCATAAGCGTACTTTAGGTCGGATTCATTACCACAAATTACCTCCATGAAACGGGTAATATGGGCAGGTTCGGCCCAGTGAATGCCTAAGACCCGTTCGGGATGTTGGAGCCCACTTTGCAAAACCGTAACCGGAATTGCCGAAGTATTACTACCAATAATCGCCGTCGGTGAGAGCACGGTTTCGAGGCGTTGATATACCTTCTTCTTTTCTTCGATATTTTCTGTAATCGATTCTATCACCACTTCGTGTTCCCGAAATAGGGACACATCGTCGGTAATAATGTGGCGTTTTAAAACTTCTTGGGGGCTTTGGGTCAGAATTTCTTCTTCGTGTAACTGTTCCAAAAAGCCCAAAATTCGAGCTTTGGCTTCATCGGCTTGTGATAAGTCCTTGACCAAGGAGGTTACATCATGCCCAGCTGCTAAAATGCAGGTAGCAATGCTACTTCCCATTAGGCCCAAACCTACCGTGCCGATTCTTTTTTTGTTTGTCATGATTTTTTTGGAATAATGGCAATCGCGTCTATTTCTATTTTGATACCATCCGACAATACGGATTGCACCGTAGTGCGGGCGGGTTTGATACCTCTAAAAAAGGAAGCATAAGCCACATTATAGCGGTCAAAATCGTTGATATTTTCTAAATGTACCGTACATTTTACGATGTTATCAATACTGCCCCCAGCGGCTTCTACTATTTTCTGGATATGAGAAAGCGTATGTAAAGTTTCTTCTTCTATAGTTCCATGAATCACCTCTCCCGTAGCCAAATCTAAAGGTCCTTGACCACTCACAAAGAGCCATTCACCTACCTGTACACCCGCCGAATAAGCACCCGTATCGACCGCTTTGTCGGGGTGATGAATTTCTATTTTTTCAGTCATATCTTTCACAATTATGAATTTACCAAGCTATCAGATAGTGGCCAGTTTTTGAATGACTCTACAAAAGACACTAGCCCTTCTATTGCTTTCTCTAATAAATATTGACCTTTTTCGGCAGTTCCTAGTTGTGGCTCTCCACTACTGCCGTTGCTCGATATAAATTCCGTTTGTTTGAATACCGTAACACCTCGGTAAGGCTCATCATCTTCCCAAGGGATATAGCCGTTGCTTTCGGGGCGCTGGGCACGCGCCACTCTATCCATCCACACTTTGTCGGCAAAAAGATGGAGCATCATGCTGGTTTCGTACTCACAAGCGTGACTTAGGGCAGGGCTTTGCATAGGTGCCTCGCCTGCAAAAGCTTTTCCGCCTACTTCCCAGTAAGTAGCTAAGGCGATAGTAGGCTGATGAGATACATCAAAACGCTTGCTCAATACCGCTAAAGCTTGTTTGACGGGCGTGATATTACCGCCATGTCCATTGAGCAATAAAATTTTGCGAAATCCACTCACTACCAACGAATTTACGAGATCAATGATGACTTGGGTGTAGAGTTCAGGAGCGAGGCTTATGGTTCCTCCAAAAGACAAATGATGATGACTCGACCCAAAAGGCAACGTAGGACAAAGTAAAACAGAGTAGGGCAATAATTTTTCTATCTGCTGAGCGACATAAGTAACGATATCGGTATCGGTCGAAACCGACAAATGAGGCCCGTGCTGTTCGATAGCTCCTAGAGGAAGAAGCACAACCTTGTCTTTGGTTGCCTTGTTGAGGTCGGCGTATGTGGATGCGTAAAAAAGCATTTGTTAATCTGAAAATTAGGCAAAGAAATCATTGCATCCTTTCCAAGGCTTTGCACCTTGGAAAGGATATTAAAGCTAATCAATAATTCGGATTTTGTTTCAATACCGAGTTGCCATTTACGACACTTAAATCAATCTGCGCCTGAGGAATAGGATACAATTCACTTTTGCCTTTTTTGAATGTAGCTCCTTTCATATAAGTGAAGTTATAACTAGGGATTGATGTTTCGTGTGCTACGTATGCGTTGAGGGTATTGGCCATATAGCCTGTTCCGTTGTCCCAACGACGAAGGTCAAAGAAACGGTGGCCTTCCATTCCTAGCTCAATTTTACGCTCGAAGCGAACAGCCTCACGCGCAAAATCTTTGCCTTTTGCCGTAAACTCAGTTGTATATAAACCTACTTTGTAATTAGCAGCGGGTTCGCTAGTAAAGCCTTTTAAAGGAGCTGTATTGTCAACATATTTTTTGACCCATCCCGCAGGGTTGGCGGCACGTGCTCTTACGCGGTTTACGTATTCTTGGGCTTTGGCTAGGGTTCCTACCTCTACTTCAACTTCGGCGGCCCACAGCAGTACGTCGGCAAAGCGAATCATGGTGTAGTTGTTGGAAGTCCAACGTGATGACGAAGAAGTAGTAGCCGCAGCTGCTTGGTAATAAATGGTTTTGATAGGGCTGTAAGGTCCTGCCACATCCTGTACCCGAATCCATGCTTTGCCCGGATGAAGTCCCCAATCTAGGTAAGGAATACCCCGACGACCTACTGTCCAGTCCAAACGCGAGTCGAGCGTACCTTCATAAGGTGTGAAAGGAGTGCTGCTTTCGATACCTTGGTCGTTTTTGACGTCAGAGTTATTGAAAGTATCAATCAAAGGAAGACCCGTAGTAGCGTCTGTTTTATAAGAATTTACCAAACTAAATGAAGGCTGATACGCACCGCAGCAAGTAGCAGGCCCACCCATTGGGAAGTTGAGGGCATCGCCATAGTTTCCGTTTTGAAACGACTCCGCTACCGACATTTGTACAGCAAATACGGATTCAGGACCATTCTTTTTAGAAGGATTGAAGTTGTCGGCATAGTTTACCAAAGCATATTTAGCACCCGAAGCCGTCACACCATTCGCAATGATTTCTTCCAATAGTGGTTTTGCATCGGTATATTTATCTTGAAACATATAGGTTTTGGCTAAGAAAGCTTTGGCTGCCCAGCTATTGGCGCGGCCTACGTCGGTTTTGGTAGCGCTCAAATTATCCGCAGCAAATTTGAAATCCGCTTCGATTTTAGGCCACGCTGAAGTGGTATTGCTTACGTTGAAGTTACCATTTGAATAGCTCACGTTTTCGTCAAGATAAGGAATGTTTTCCCACATTTTGGCAGCTTCGAGGTGATACACTGCACGCAAGAATGTAGCTTCTGCCTTGATTTGCTTGGCTTCCTCTGCCGAAAGCGAAGGGTCGGTCGTTTTGGCTAAAACACGCAATACGTCGTTGGCACGCTGAATCCCTGCATACAGCACAATCCACTTATTGTTGAAAGGTGCCATAGTAGCGTCATAATTATAGCTTTCTACGGCTTCCATTGGCGGAAGCGCCGAGGCTTGTGTACCAGTATGGGCATCATCAGACGTAACACCGCCAAAAATCCAGTTGCTTACACCTACAAAATAATAGGTAGTACCCGGTACGCCCCAGCCGTCGAGGAGAGAATACGCACCCACAAGTAGGCCATTGACCCCCGCTTTGTTGGCCAAAGTAGCTTCGCTTGTGGAGCCTAGTGCCCCAATTTCTAAGTAATCATCCTTACAAGAGTTGGTGGTCAAAATCAACCCCAATCCAGCGGCATATAAAAGTGTTTTAAATCTTTTCATGAGAGTCAATATGTTTGGAATGTTATCCGATTTCTCGTGTTTATCATTTATTCAATACCTTAGAAAGAAAGGTTGAGGCCCAGAATGAAATTCCGTTGGTTGTTGGGGTAGTTGGCATAATCAATTCCAAACGCCGAACTGTTACCACTCAATTCAGGGTCGAGTCCGCTGTATTTGGTAATCGTAAACAAATTGGCTCCTTGGGCATATACACGCAGCTTGCTCATACCATATTTTTTGAGGAAAGAAGGTTGAACAGTATATCCCACCATCAAAGAGCGCATTTTGAGGAACGAACCGTTTTCTACGTAAAATGAATTGGAAACGCCCGATGAGCTAAACGAACCAGTGGATTCGATTTTGGGAATATTGCTATTGGGGTTTTCGGGCGTCCAAGCGTTGAGAAGGTCATTGCTTTTGGCACCCACGTAGGTACTAAAGAAATGCGTAAAGGATTTTACGGTATTGAAAATTTCGTTGCCTTGTGAGCCGTACAAAATCGTCGAGAAATCAAAATTACGATACGTAGCACCTAAGTTCAGTCCGTAAGTAAAGTCCGGGTTAGGACTTCCCAAGAAAGTACGGTCACTTGCATCGATTTTGTTGTCACCGTTGATGTCGGCATATTTGAAGCGACCCGGTGCGGCACCACTTTGAGTAGGAGAAGCCGTCACTTCTGCATCATTTTTGAATAAACCAATCACCTGATATCCAAAGAACGAACTTACTGGCTGACCGATTTGGTTACGTACTACATTCCCTAAATTTTGGGTATTAGCTCCGTCAAAATACCCAGGGCTTGGCGTATTTACTACTTTGTTTTTGTAAGTGGTAATATTGGCACCAATGTTAAATTTAAGTTCAGAATTAACTGCATGACGGTAAGTTAACCCCAAATCTACCCCTTTGTTTTGAATGTCTCCGATATTGACCGTAGGAGCCGTAGCTCCACCCGCAGTAGCAGGGAGAGGTTGGGTAAATAACAGTCCATTAATTGATTTTTGGTAGTATTCGACCGATACATCCAATTTATTGTTTAGGATAGTCGCATCCAACCCGACGTTGGTCACGATGTTTTCCTCCCAACCTGTGTTGGGGTTTCCGATGCTAGTTTGCGCAAAACCTTGTACCAAGGCGTTGTTGCCATTGATATCATAGTAGGCATTGGCAAAAGTTCCACCAAATAGCGTATAGGCATTCTGAGGACTTACGTTGTTTTGAGAACCCAATACACCATAGCTACCTCTGAGTTTAAGCTCGTTGAGCCACGCTACATCTTTCAAGAATTCTTCGCCTGTCAAGCGCCAGCCTAATGATACCGAAGGGAAGGTTCCGTAGCGGCGATTGGCCCCAAAACGCGAAGAACCGTCGCGGCGAACTGTCACACCCACGAGGTATTTGTCGTCATAAGCATAATCAACACGACCAAAAATGGAGAAGAGAGTATTGTGATACGCACTGCTGGAGTTGGTAATATTGATAGTACCGTTTGAAAGGCTCAAATAATCAAAATTGGTCGAAAATAATCTACTTGCCGACCCAATCAAATAGCGACCATAATTGCGAATCGCCTCCGAACCTACAATCGCTTTTAGGTTGTGTTTCCCAAACGCATTGGTATAAGTAAGGGTGTTGGTCCACATGGTGTTACTGTTGTAGAGCGCAATTTCAGAGAAGGAGTTGGGGTTGGTATTTCCTTCAGAATTGTTATAAGGGGTAAAGTTGAAATTGGTAGCGTACTGATTATCAATGGTTCCCCCAAAACTTGTACGAGCGGTAAAGTGCTTTAAGAAATCCACTTCTGCAAACACATTTCCTACTACATCCCAAGCATTGTTTTTGTTGTTGACGGTATTCATTTGTACCGCTACTGGATTAGATGAGCTTCCTAGCTCTGGGCCAGCAAATGTACCACCATAGTTGCCTTTGATGTCATACACAGGGATGATAGGCATAGCGCGGTAAGTCCAAGCGATAGGATTTCCGGTACTTAGGTTGTCAAAACCAGGGTTTTTCTTATAAAACATATACACATTTTCCCCAACTCTGATGTTGTTTTTAATCTTGAATTGGGTATTGATACGTGCCGAATAACGTTCCAAATAACTCTTCAACATGGTACCTTGTTGGTTGAAGTAGCCCAACGAAACCATATAATTCGATTTGTCGGTTCCACCACTCGCGGTTAGGTTGTGGCTAGTCATAGGGGCATTTTTAAACAACTCATGAAACCAGTCAGTACCTGTTTTATTGACAGCCTGAATCAAGTAATTACGACCTGGCGCGTTGGCGTCGAAATTGTACTTAGAAGGGTCTACGGCGGCATCTCCTGCTTTTCCTACCCCTGTTGCACCCGGACCTCTATACGTAAAGTCAGGAAGACCGTTTTGAAACAAGCCTGTAGTAGGGTAAGCGATTTTGGTCAAACGAGCAAAATCCGTCGAATTGAGCAAATTGAATACATTTCCTTGCAAAGGTTGCTGATTACCGTAGTAGGCATCATACGAAATCACAGGCTGCCCTGATTTTCCTTTTTTGGTCGTAACGATGATGACACCGTTTGAACCACGAACTCCATAAATAGAGGCCGCACCAGCATCTTTAAGTACCTGAATCGACTCTACATCATCGGCACTGACGTCGTTGAGCTCGGCTTGTACGCCATCTACCAGTACAAGCGGCTGCGTGTTTCCAAAGGAAGAAATACCCCGCACGAAGATATTGCTTGGGCTACCGGGGGCACCCGAACTAATCACATTGACCCCAGCCGCTTGGCCTTGAAGGGCTTGCACTGCCGACCCCGCCGGAATAGACTTCATGGCTTTTACATCCACTACCGATACCGACCCTGTAATATCCTTTTTTCTTTCAGCAGAGTAGCCTGTTACTACTACTTCACCCAAAGTCGTAGAAGAGGGAGTGAGAGAGATATTAAAAGTGGTTTGATTGCCTACTGGAATTTCTTGGGCTTGGTATCCTATATAAGAAATCACTAAAACCGCGTTAGAGCCAACCGATAATTTGAAAGTGCCGTCGGCAGCAGTAATAGCGCCATTTGTCGTATTTCCTTTGATTAGTACTGACGCCCCTGCAATTGGCTGCGAATCGTCAGAACCCACTACTCGACCAGAGATTTGGGTTTGGGCATACACCGCAATGGAGGTAAGTAGGCAAAGCAGTAGCATACTTACTCCTTTTTTTCGGAGTAGGAAAAAGTTGTTCATGTGTTAGATGGTTTTTAAGGAATGCGTTACGTTGAAATAGGGTTTATGCAGACAGGTTTTTTGAGATGTTGATTGGTTAGACTTACAGTTTACCAAAATATATAAAACAATTTGATCATGATTGTTGGCATATATTCCGTTAATTTGTTTACAAAGAAAACTTATTTTTGTAAACAAAAAAAATTGTATAAAGTTTTTTTTACGAAAACTAACTTCACAAAGCTTGTTAGTTAACAATGCCAAGCTACAATTGGAGTTTTTAGAGAAAAAAGAGGCTGCTACCTTAATAAGATAACAGCCTAGGGTGAATCAAGGAAACAATAGATATGTATAATAAGTGTCAGTCCAACTCCAATGCTTCTACTTCGCCACGTAGAAGATGCTTACTAAGAGTCTCCTCCGCAAGCTTTATGTCCTTTTCTTTGAGTGCCTTTAAGATTTGTCGATGCTCTTGGTCAGTAAGCTCATAGTCATCCATATGAGTCTGCGACTTGCCTAGCTTCTGATGAAACAAGGGAATATTGCTAATTTCATAAATATCTTTTAATTTCTCATTTTGAGCACAATCAATCAAGGTTTCATGAAACTTAACATCAGCTTCACAAGCACCCCCAAAATACCCTCGCTCTACCATTGATGTAAAATCATTGCAAATTTCCTCAAGTTTCTGAATCCCTTGTTCATCGATTTTCTGAATCGCCAGCCGAATCGCCCCCAATTCTAAAATTTCGCGGAGTTCGCGAATTTGCCTTACATCTTCTGCACTCATTGACTTTACAAAGAAGCCGCCTTTTTCACCATTTTCGATGAGTTGTTCTCCTAGAAGACGAGTGAGGGCTTCTCGGACAGCCATACGATTTACATCTAGGCGTTTGGCCCAAATATCCTCCTTAAGGCGCGTGCCTGATACGAGTTGATTGGAGAGGATTTTTTTGCGAAGCTCTATATATACTTTATTAGCAAGAGAATCAACCTTCATTTTTGTAATCAAATTTTATGCAAAAATGTAAACAAATTTTAACTATCTTTGTAAAGTTAAAAAAATATTTATTCAAACTACCGTAGTAATAGTACAAAAAGACTTACTAAATATAGATATATTATTGTCTCTTATTTAAATCTCAACATTTTATCATGGCTCAATCACTATATAACCGTAGAAAGTTTGTAAAAAATGCCACTTTAGGAACTTTGACTTTGGGAATGTTAGACCCTCTTCGTATTTCTGCTCAGACGATAGTGGAAGGCAAGCGGGTGGGCATTATCGGACTTGATACTTCTCATAGTACGGCCTTCACCAAAGTACTCAACGCCCCTGAAGCGAGTACTGATTTTAGGGGTTATAAAATAGTAGCAGCTTATCCATACGGTAGCAAAGACATCGAAAGTAGTACGAAACGTATTCCGGGCTATATCGAAGAAGTAAAAAAATACAATGTAGAAATCGTAGATTCGATTGCTGATTTGCTAAAAAAGGTGGACGTAGTCTTGCTCGAAACCAACGACGGACGCCTGCATTTGGAGCAAGCGATTCAGGTTCTTAAATCAGGAAAACGTCTTTTTATTGACAAACCAATCGCCGCTTCGCTTTCGGATGCGATTGCTATTTTTGAAGCGTCCAAAAAGTACAAAATACCCGTTTTCTCGGCCTCTTCTTTACGCCATATCAAAGGAATCGAAAAAGTGGATAAAAGTACCGTAGTAGGAGCAGATACCTTTAGTCCTGCCGTTTTAGAAAAAACGCACCCCGATTTGTTTTGGTACGGTATTCATGGAGTAGAGACACTCTATACCGTGATGGGCACAGGTTGCAAGCAGGTAGTGAGGGTCAACAACGACAGTACGGATATTGTAGTAGGTACTTGGGCAGATGGTCGAGTAGGCACTTTTCGTGGCACTCGTACGGGAAAACACGATTATGGCGGAACGGTTTATACCCAAAACGGCAACATCGTCTTAGGGCCTTATGGTGGATATGAGCCGTTGCTCAAAGATATTGTCAACTATTTTGATACAGGAAGTGTGCCTGTTACCCCCGAAGAAACCATTGAAATCTTTGCTTTTATGGAAGCAGCTGACGAAAGCAAACGCCAAGGTGGTGCACCCGTAACCATCGAAAGTGTGCTCAAAAAAGCAAGAAAAGCATAAATCTAAAAAAGTCATTACTATGCCCTCTCAACCCTTTTCCAGACGCGAATTTTTGAAGCGCAATTCTCTGACGGGTTTAGGCGCCATGCTAACGCCTACCTTACTCACCGAAAAACTTCAAACGCCAATCCCACAAGAAGTACCCGTTACTTTTTCGTTGGCGGAGCCACCTGCTCTATTAGGAGGCAAGCCCGTGCGGACAAAACCGTGGCCCACGTGGCCGATTTGGAAGCCCGAAACTGACGAAAAACAGCTCCTTGAAGTGATTCGGAGTGGCGTATGGTCACGGGCGGGTGTCGTCACTGAATTTGAAGCAAAATGGGCCGAAACCGTCGGTGCAAAACGCTCTTTGGCGGTCGTCAACGGTACCAATGCCCTCATTACGGCTTTGGCACAATTGGATATTCGGGGTGGTGACGAGGTATTGGTACCGCCTTATACTTTTATAGGTACAGTGGCACCCGTGATTGCAAACGGAGCGATGCCGGTTTTTGTGGATGTGGACCCTGAAACTTTTCAAATTGACCCGGCCAAAATCGAAGCAAAAATTACGCCACGTACCAAGGCAATCATTCCGGTGCACATTTTGGGCTTACCTGCCAATATGCCCAAGATTTTAGAAATCGCGAAAAAACACAAGTTGGCCGTGATTGAGGATGCTTGCCAAGCGCATTTGGCCGAAATAAACCACAAACAAGTAGGCACTTTTGGGGATGCAGGCTGTTTTAGTTTCCAAAACTCTAAAAACTTGGCTATTGGCGAAGCGGGGGCTATCGTGAGCAACAACGACCTGTTTATGGATCGTTGTTTTTCATATCACAACTACGGAAATCCTTATGGAATGGCCTCAGGCGTGATTGGGGCCGGGACGATTATGCAAGGCAACAAACAACGCATCACCGAGTACCAAGCGGCGATTGGATTAGCACAGCTCAAACGCCTAGATGCCGAAACAACGTTGCGCAACGAAAATGCGGCTTATTTAAAAGCGAAGATTGAAAAGATACCGGGCATTGTCCCCTACCAATTATATGACAATGTAACCCGTGCAGCCTTTCATTTATTTCCTTTTCGTTATAAAAAGCAAGATTTCAAGGGGTTGTCGAGAGATACATTCTTAAAGGCACTTAATGCGGAGGGAGTTCCGTGTTCAAAAGGCTACGCTACGCTCAACAATATGCCTTATCTCAATGACGCTTTTCAATCGAAAAATTTCCAGAAAATGTATCCAAAATCTCAATTGAATTTTAAAGGATACGTAGAAAGGAATCATTGCCCTCAAAATGACAAACTCTGCAACGAAGAGGCAGTTTGGTTTACACAAAATATGCTCCTAGGTACACGCGCCGATATGGATGAGATTGTGAATGCCATTGAGAAAATCTACACTCACGCCGATAAACTCATCAGTTTGAAATGAAAAAAATGTTTTGGGTGATTGGTCTTTTGGTGAGTCTTACCACTTGGGCCAAAGGTTGGAAAGCCGGCGTAGCCAAAGTCATTATCACGCCTCAAACGGCGATTTGGCAAGCAGGCTATGCTTCTCGTACGCACGCTTCCGAAGGAAAACTACATAATTTGTGGGCAAAAGCGTTGGCCTTGGAAGACGAAAAAGGCCAAAAGGCTTTACTTATTACGACTGATATGCTAGGGTTTCCCAAGGCAATGTCTGACCGAATTCGGGAGCAGCTCAAGCGGCAGTTTGGATTATCAAAAGCCCAAATCATTCTCAACAGCTCCCACACGCATTCGGGACCAGTATTGGACGATGCTTTGCACGATATTTATCCCTTGAATGAAACTGAAGAAGCCAAAATTGCCAAATACTCTCGCCAATTAGAAGCGCAGGTTATCGCATTGGCGGCCAAAGCCATTCAATCTTTGGAACCAGTCGAACTATTTGCCCAAAATGGAGTAACAAGGTTTCAGGTAAATCGTCGCAACAATAAAGAAGGGAGTTTGCGAGAACAAACAGAACTCAAAGGCCCCAACGACTATGCAGTACCAGTCATCAAAGTCGTCAATGCCAAAGGCGTACTCAAAGCTTTGGCTTTTGGGTATGCGTGCCATCCTACGGTACTGGATATTTATCAATTGTCGGGAGACTATCCGGGATTTGCTCAAATTGAGCTTGAAAAAGCCCATCCCGAGGCCACTGCTTTGTTTTTTCAGGGAGCTGCGGGCGACCAAAACCCCCTTCCTCGTCGGACGGTTGCGTTGGCAAAACAGTACGGGCGTGAGCTGGCGGCAGCAGTAGAACGTGTCATCGAAGAACCTATGCGCCCGTTGGCAGCGGAGCTTCTCACGGCTTATGCTGAAATAGATTTGCCCTTGTCGCCTCCCCCTACGGAAGCCGAATTGCTTAAAGTCCAAAAAGATGATGCCCCTTATATGCAACGCTGGGCTACGAGACTTTTGAATGAAAAAAAACAAGGCAAACCTTTTCTTTCTTCTTATAGCTACCCCATCCAAATCTGGAAAATAGGCGACCAAGCATTGTTTAGTTTTGGCGGAGAGCTAGTGATAGAATATGCCATTGAATGCAAAAAGCGATTTGGACAAGATGCCTTCGTGATGGGTTATTCCAACGACGTGATGGGCTACATCCCGTCGGCTACTATTCTGAAAGAAGGTGGCTATGAGGGGGCTTCTTCTCAAATGGTGTATGGTTTGCCGAGTGTTTGGGATGCACGTATGCCGGGGCTAATTTATCAAGAAATAGATAAATTAGCCGCTCAAGTAGGTCTTACTCCTAAATAACAATTGAAAACAACGTTTTTATAGCTAAAAAACTTATTGTCAAGCACACTAGCAAAGAACCAAAGTCCTTTGAAGTCATTGTTGTGCCTTGACAAATTCAAATCCTTCTCACTTATGACCCTGATTGCAACTCCTTATTTCTCTGGTTTTGATTTGGCCCATGATACTTACAATGCCATTACAGCCGCAAGCAACGGCAAAATTTATTATGTTCTCTGCTCCGAATCTTACGAGATTGGTGGTCAAATGTATGCTTATGACCCCGCCACCGACCTCACCGAATGGGTAGCTGACCTGACCGAAATATGCGGCGAAAAAAATGCCAATGCCATTCCGCAAGGCAAAAGTCATGTGCGATTTTATGAAAGCAATGGCAAGCTTTATTTTGCTACGCATGTAGGCGTGTACGACATGATTGATGGTATGGAACGTTTGCCAGTGTCAGCGCCGGCGGGCAAAGCGTTATATCCAGGCGGGCATTTTATATCTTATGATTTGGCAACAGGTCAGTTTGAAAATTTAGCCCTTGCTCCAGAAGGAGAAGGTATCCTTACCATGACTATCGACCGTGAGCGAGGTCATTTATATGGAATCACATGGCCGTTAGGGTATTTTATTCATTTTGATTTGAATACTCAAACCCTCAAAACCGTCGGGCTGGTATCGGTCAAAGGCGAAGCGGGCATTCCGGGAGATGATTATCGTGTATTGTGCCGCTCTATGGTGGTTGACCCTCGCGACGGGACTGTTTATTTTTCTACTTCTGAAGGAGACATTTTCACGTATCATCCTAACAATGAATCAATTCAAAAACTAGAAGGGGTAGATTTACGATTGGATTATTTTGGCAAATACGACCCTACCCGTCCCGGAAGTATGGGATACAATTGGCGCAAAATCTTTTGGTATGCACCCGAAGAAGTCGCCTATGGTATCCACGGAAACTCGGGCTATCTGTTTCGCTTTGATCCCAAAATCCCTAAAATAGAATTGGTAGAAAGGCTTACTTCAGAGCCTTCGCGAAAAAGCGGAATGTTTGACCAATTTAGCTATGGATATTTGGGTTTTCAGCCTGGACCCGACAATGAAACCATTTATTATCTCACGGGTAGCCCTATTTACATTGATGGTAAACGCTTAAAAGGAGCCGACGAAATCGCCAAAGGAGCCGCTAAAGGTTTAGAAAATTTGCATTTGGTTACGTTTCATATTCCTACTCAAACTTACAAAGACCACGGCCCTATTTTCTATCCTGATGGTAGTCGCCCGACTTATGTCAACTCTATTGCCGTGGGTCACGACGGTAGCGTTTATACTTTAGCCCGTTTTGACCACGAAGGCCACGAAATACAAGATTTAGTAAAAATCCCCAAGTAAGACAAAGCCCCCCAAAGGTGCAGCGCACCGAAATATTTGTAGAAATAACCCCGCAACAACAAAAGGTGCAGATATTCCATAAATAACCCCATGAATGCTCCAACAAAATTATGGCTTCTCGTCTTGGTAGGGATGAGTTTATCCTGTAGACACTATACCGATTCGCTCACAGCAGAGGAGGCTCTTAAAAGTTTCACCTTGAGCGACGACCGACTTACTGTTGACATTTTCGCTACTGAGCCTCAGGTACTCGACCCTGTAGAGATGGTATTTGACGAAGAAGGAAATGCTTTTGTAGTAGAAATGCCCGACTATCCTTCCAAACCCGAAGATGGCACGCTCAACGGGGCGATTCGGCTATTGAGAGATACCAACGGAGACGGACGGATTGACTCCGCCGTCGTTTTTGCGGATCATCTTTCTGAGGCTACCAGTATTTTGCCGTGGGCAGGGGGGCTATTGGTGGCCGCTGCGCCCGATATTTTGTTTTTGAAAGACACAACGGGCGATTTCCGCGCTGATGTGAAGGAAGTGCTTTTTACGGGCTTTTTTGCCAGCAATTCCGAAGCTCAAATCACCAATTTGCATTACAATGTAGATAACTGGATTTATGCTTCTAACTGTGGGCAAGCAGGCGAAATCAAGTTTTTAAGAAATCCCCAAGCTCCTGCTATTTCAATCAAGGGTGGAGATTTTAGATTTCGATTAGACAAAGGGAAGTTTGAAATTGAGTCTAGTTCGGGGCAGTTTGGGATGGCGGTAGATGATTGGGGAAATCGTTTTTTTACCGAAAACTCCATTCATATTCAGCATGCGCCTATCGCAGGGCGGTATCTGTATCGTCACGGGTTTTTGCCTTCTTACGATGTGGCACTCAATATCTCTGACCACGACCCTGAAATGTTTCAGCAAACCCCACCGCCCTATTGGCGTAAAGAACGAACCAAACGCCGAAACGAACAATTTGCCGAAGCCAAGCTAGACCGTCATGAATACGCCGAAGACCACTTTACGGGAGCTTCGGGCGGTACTTTTTATGGGGCAGACTTATTACCCAAAGAATACCAAGGGTCGGTTTTTACGGGAGAAGTGGCTGGCAATCTGGTGCATCGAGACATACTTACTTTGGCTTCCAATAGTCCCACTTTTATTGCCAAAAGAGGCGACAAAGAAAAAGATAAGGAGTTTTTGGTCTCATCCGACCCTTGGTTTCGTCCTGTTCAGTTGAGCGTGGGACCTGATGGCGTTTTGTATGTAATTGATATGTATCGTCAACACATCGAAACTCCTACGGCGATTCCCGAAGATTTAAAAGAAGAAATGGATTTTTTCAAGGGTAGTCAATTGGGACGGATTTATCGTATTATACCTAAAGGCGCTAAACCTACGCCCGTTCAGCCTCGGTTGAGGTCGAAAAGTGCGGCCGAATTAGTAGCTCTTTTGGCGCATCCTCAGCAATGGTGGAGGCTACAAGCACAACGCCTTTTGCTCGAAAAACAGGACAAATCGGTGGTAGCATCGCTGAAAGAAATGTTGCTAAAAGATGCAAATCCTCATGCTCGTTTACACGCCTTTTTTACACTGGAAGGTCTTAATGCTTTGGAAGAGCGTCTCGTAGCTGAAGTTTTGAAAGACAAACAACCCGAAATAAGAGCCTATGCTGTAGCCGAAGCGGAGCGTTTTCCTACGCTTTTTGCCCAAATACTAGCTGCCACTAAAGACACCTCTCCTAGAGTAGCTTTTCAGGCGTGTTTGAGTGTAGGTCAGTTTATGACTCCTCAAAGCACGGAAGCATTGGCTAGCGTGCTAGAAAAGCAAGTTTCAGACAAATGGTTTCGCATGGGTGTGTTGAGCGCAGAGACGGGAGCTTCGTTAAGTTTGTTGAAGGGATTACAGCAAAAAAACTTTTTCCAACAAACTGTTCTTGCAAAAAATGAATTTTTAGAAGAATTTGGGCACGTCATCGGAGCTCGTAATCGTAGAGGGGAAATCGCTGAGCTATTCGGGATATTTGAAGAAGGGTCTGAGTCGCAAATTTGGGTGGTGAAAGGAGCAATAAGAGGAATGAAAAAACTAAAAGTAATACCTGAAGATTCTTTGAAGGAAATACTAAAAAAACAAGTCGCAACTGCCGACAGCACTACCAAAGCAAACATTGAATTTTTAATTTCCTCTAACACAAGCAAAAACCCATAAAATAAGGTGACTTAAAAGAGGCTGATTCATCAACATGAAAAGAAGGAATTTTATCGAAAAAACGCTCTACACTATCCCTGCCTTAGGAATTTGGGTGAGTAGCTGCCAGTCAAAATCGACTTCTGAGGAAAAGAACTCAAAAGTAAACATTGACCCTTGTAAAGACTTATCGGGACTATCGGAAAATGACCTGAAGACCCGAAAGAAATTAGGCTATGTAGCGGTGTCACCCCAAGCTGAGTCTCAATGCAGCAATTGTAATTTGTGGCTTCCGCCCAAAGAGCAAAAAGCTTGCGGAGGCTGTATGCTGTTTAAAGGCCCTGTAGAGGCTACGGGCTATTGTACTTATTGGGTTCCTCAAAGCAAATAAAAACCTTTTTTTCAAAACAAATCTTTGCATGAATAAGCAGGAAAACTCTTCAAACAGTGCGTCGAGACGCGATTTTCTCAAAAAGACTTTGACCGGAACGGCCGCCATCACCGTTGGTGGAATTTTACCGGGCGTCAGTGCGAAAAGCTATGGACGCATCATAGGAGCCAACGAAAAAGTAAGACTCGGAGTAATGGGGGTCAATAGCCGTGGTTTAGCCTTGGCCAAAAATTTTGCATTACAACCCAACTGTGAGATAGTTACGATTTCGGATGTAGATTCTCGTGCTGCTGAAAAATGTATCAAGGCCGTAGAGACTATCCAAAACTCAAAGCCGAAGGATACGCCTGATTTTCGCAAAGCGCTGGAAGACAAAAACATGGATGGGCTTATCGTGGCAGCTCCTGACCATTGGCACGCACCGGCGGCGATTTTGGCGTCGAAAGCAGGCAAACACGTATATCTTGAAAAACCATGTAGTCATAATCCCAATGAAGGTGAATTGCTAATGGCAGTAGCCGCCAAATACAAAAATGTGATTCAGATGGGGAATCAGCGTCGTTCGTGGCCTAATGTGAAGCAAGCCATTCAGGAAATACATGATGGAGTGATTGGTCGGCCTTATTTCGCCAAAGGCTGGTACACCAACAACCGCGCCTCAATCGGAATCGGTAAAGCGGCAGCGGTACCTTCGTGGCTCAATTATGACCTGTGGCAAGGGCCAGCCCCACGCCGAGCTTACAAAGACAATGTGATTCACTATAACTGGCACTGGTTTTGGCATTGGGGCACCGGCGAAGCCCTCAACAATGGCACGCACATGCTTGATTTGATGCGATGGGGGTTGCAAGTTGAATACCCAACCAAAGTATCCTCGTCGGGTGGGCGCTATCGTTATCAAGATGACTGGGAAGCTCCCGATACGCAAGTGATTAACTTAGAGTTTGGTAAAGATAAGTTTATGACTTGGGAAGGCCGCAGTTGCAATAGCCGCAACATTGAAGGAAGCAGTGTAGGAGTATCATTTTATGGTGAAAAAGGCACATTAGAATATGGCGGTGGCAATGCCTACAAAATTTACGATTTAGACAATAAGATTGTAAAGGATGTAAAAAATGATTTGGTCATCGACCCACGCAACAAAATGGATCCGTCGCAGGCACTTGATGCATTCCACTTCCAGAATTTTGTATCAGCTATCAAACAAGGGTCAACCTTAGCTTCTGGTATTGTGGGAGGGCATCAGAGCACGTTACTTTGTCAACTAGGTAATATCGCGATTCGCTCCAATAGTATCCTTGATATTGACCCTTCTAACGGACATATCAAAAACAATAAAGAAGCCCAAAAACTCTGGAAACGCGAATACGAAAAAGGCTGGGAGCCTACCGTGTAGCGATTCTTTCAGAACCACAAAGAAGCGATTCTATAGGCTCTTTGTGGTTCAAACAAATTCAACCTGAAACCCCTTTTCTTGCTATGAAACCCTCTACTGCTGCCGTTGAAGTAAGCAGCCTAAGTCCCCGCGAAACCACCGTTTCTATCTTCCTCATCGGGTTGATGTTTTTTATCTTTGGTTTTATTTCTTGGGTCAATTCTATCCTGATTCCTTATTTCAAAATCGCCTGTGAGCTTACGAGTTTTCAGGCATATCTGGTAGCGTTTGCGTTTTATATCGCCTACTTCATCATGTCGGTGCCGGCATCGTATTTGCTCAAAACCCAAGGATTCAAAAAAGGAATGATGTTTGGTTTTTGGTTTATGGCATTGGGGGCGTTTATTTTCGTACCAGCGGCTATGACGCGCACCTACGGCGTTTTTTTAGCGGGTCTTTTTACCATTGGTATAGGGTTGGCTATTCTTCAAACTGCGGCCAATCCTTACATTACGATTTTGGGGCCTAAAGAACGTGGTGCTCAGCGTATAAGTATCATGGGGATTTGCAACAAAGCAGCGGGAATTTTGTCGCCATTGGTATTTGCAGCGGTCATTTTAAGACCTACCGATACCGATTTGTTTGCCCAACTTAGTACCATGAGTGATGCCGAACGAGGAGCAGCTTTGGATGAATTGGTGAGACGGGTCATTACTCCTTACTCTGTTTTAGGCGTATTTTTATTTGTACTGGGTTATTTGGTCTATCGTTCGCCTTTGCCCGAAATCAACACCGAGCACGAAAGCCCCGAAGTGGCGTCGGCCAATGCGGGCAAAAACAGTATTTTTCAGTTTCCACATTTGATTTTAGGGGCTGTGGCCATTTTCCTACACGTAGGTACTCAAGTAATCGCGATTGATACCGTCATTGGTTATGCCAATTCGATGGGGATTGACTTGCTCAAAGCCAAAACATTTCCTTCTTATACCTTGGCTTGTACGATTGCAGGTTATATCATCGGTATCGTTACTATTCCTCGATTCATTAGCCAAGTCAATGCTTTACGGTTTTGTACGGTATTGGGCACGATATTTACTTTGTTCATCATTTTCGCGAAAGGAACAGTCTCTTTTCTAGGTCATACCGCTGATCTCTCAATTTGGTTTGTGGTCTTGTTAGGGTTGGCCAATTCCTTGGTATGGGCAGGTATTTGGCCCTTAGCACTTGATGGTCTGGGGCGTTATACCAAGCTAGGCGCTTCTATCTTGATTATGGGGCTTTGTGGCAATGCCATCATGCCCTTGTTTTACGGATATTTTGCCGATTTGTATGATGTCCGCACCGCTTACTGGGTATTATTCCCTTGCTATTTGTATTTGGTGTATTATGCCGCTTACGGCCATAAAGTAAAACGCTGGTCTTTATAGTTCTCAAACCTTCCAAGTTTTGAAAACTTGGAAGGTTTGAATAAGGTAATTAGAGCGAAGCACTAAAAGAAGACATTTTTCATGAAAATAAAGATAACCAACGGTACCGTTCTTACTCCTTTCCGCGCCATTAAAAACGGAACGGTAGTTGTGGAAGACGGGAAAATTTTAGGGGTTCACGAAGGTAACGTAGAAGTACCCGACGCCGAGGAAATAGACGCCCAAGGGCTATACATCGCTCCAGGTTTTATTGATATTCATGTGCACGGAGGAGGAGGGTTCGATTTTATGGATGGCACCGAAGAAGCTTTCTTGAAAATAGCCCAACTCCATGCCCAATACGGCACCACAGCCCTCGTACCCACTACACTCACCGCCGAAAAAGAAGACTTACTTCAAACCCTCGATGTCTATGAAAATGCCAATCGCTTGAATACAAGTGGGGCGGCGTTTTTGGGGATACATCTCGAAGGCCCTTATTTTGCCCTAAGTCAGCGAGGGGCGCAAGACCCGCGCTATATTCGCAATCCTGACCCTGCCGAATACGAAGAGATACTCGCTCATTCGTCGTCGATTGTACGATGGAGTGCCGCACCCGAACTAGACGGCGCTATTGCTTTTGGGCAACGACTTCGTCAAAAAGGAATTTTAGCAGCTATTGCCCACACCGATGCCTTTTATGATGACGTGCTGGAGGCATATGAAAATGGATATTCGCTCGTTACACACCTGTATTCGGCTATGTCGGGAGTAACTCGTAAAAATGCCTTCCGCTATGCAGGAGTGATTGAAAGTGCTTATTTGCTAGACTTAGATGTCGAAATCATCGGCGATGGCATTCATTTGCCAGCTCCTCTTCTCAAATTGGTTCACAAAATCAAAGGTGCTGACCGTACCGCTCTTATCACTGACGCTATGCGTGGTGCAGGGATGCCAGAGGGTGAAAGTACGCTAGGTTCACTCAAAAATGGACTGAAGGTCATTATTGAAGACGGGGTTGCCAAACTCCCCGACCGCACGTCTTTTGCGGGCAGTGTCGCTACCTTCGACCGTTTGGTCAGAAATATGGTCTTTATGGCCGATGTTTCCTTGCTCGAAGCCGTCAAAATGGCGAGTACTACACCTGCTCGTATCATGGGTGTAGGAGAAAAGAAAGGCTCGTTGGCCAAAGGGAAAGATGCCGACATTGTGATTTTCGATAAAGACATCACGGTAAGTATGACGATGGTAGAGGGAAGAGTGGTTTATTCAAATTATCAGGTCGGATTCAAGACAAAGTCAACTATCTGATAATCAAAATATAATAAAACAACAAGGTTCTCCTCTAACCCTACGCCTTTAGGTTGGTGCGATAGATTTGCTTACTTAATCGCCACGAACACAATAGAATTCTAATACACATATCCTAACTACACTTCGTTGTGGTAGAAAAAAGCTTTATAAAACATTCTCAAAAATGAATCCATTACAAGAAACAATCGTTGACCAACTCAACGTTAAACTTTTTGAAACGCGTCAAGAATTGGGTCAAAATGCAGCTGAAATGGCCGCCGTTAAAATCAAAGAATTACTCCAAAATCAAGACGTAGTTAATATCATATTTGCAGCAGCGCCTTCCCAAAATGAGTTTTTGGATGCATTGTCACTTCAGGAGGGCATCAATTGGGGACGGGTAAATGCCTTTCATATGGACGAATACATTGGCTTAGCCGATGACGCACCACAACGTTTTGGGAATTTTTTGAAAGACCGTTTTTTTGACAAAGTACCTCTTAAAAACGTCTATTATCTCAACGGCAATATCTCTGACCCCGCCGAAGAATGTCAACGCTATTCGGCACTCTTGGAGGCGTACCCTACCGACATTGTATTTATGGGTATCGGCGAGAATTGTCATATTGCTTTCAACGACCCCCACGTTGCATTTTTTGACGACCCTGTATTGGTAAAAAGAATTGACCTAGACCTTACAAGCCGCCTACAGCAAGTGCATGATGGATGTTTTGCCACACTCGAACAAGTACCAGAGTATGCCCTTACGCTTACGATTCCGGCGCTAGTCAAAGCCCCAAGTGTATTTTGTATGGTGCCTGCGGCTCACAAGGCAGAAGCAATCTATCATACTTTGATAGATGATATTCAAGAATTATACCCCTCAACGATTTTGCGTAAGCACCCTAATGCTACGCTGTTTATTGACCAAAATAGCGCCCAAAAATGGAGGGAAGCCGTAAGTTTGTAAGTAAATTTGTCTCTTAGCTAGCTTATTCCCCTAAAAAACACCCACATTTTTATGAAAACCCGCATTTTAGGTTGTTTATTAGCCGCAAGTAGTGTCGTGATTCCAAGTATGGGACAACAAAATAGTAAGCCTGTTAATTTGATTGTATTAGAGCCAGGCCACTTTCATGCCGCTTTGGTTCAAAATACGCGCTATGACAACGTCAACCCTGTCGTGCATGTATATGCCTCCAAAGGCCCTGATGTAGAAGCTTACCTCGACAAAATCAAGAAGTACAATACCCGCCCCGAAGACCCCACCAAATGGGATGAAAAGGTTTATACCGGTCCTGATTTTTTCCAAAAAATGATTTCTGAAAAAGCTGGAAACTTGGTGGTATTGGCTGGAAATAATCAAAAAAAGACAGATTATATTAAAAAATCGGTAGATGCGGGCTTGAATGTATTGGCCGATAAGCCTATGGCAATCGATGCCGCTGGATTTACGTTGTTGAAACAGGCTTTTGCGCAGGCCAAGAAAAACAATGTGTTGCTATATGATATCATGACGGAGCGCTACGAAATCAGTAACGCCCTTCAACGCGAATTGGCCTTACTGCCGGCATTGTTTGGTACCCTACAAAAAGGAACACCTCAAGACCCTGCTGTGACCAAAGAAAGCGTTCACCATTTTTTCAAATATGTATCAGGCGAGCCGTTGATTCGCCCAAGTTGGTTTTTTGATGTAGCGCAGCAAGGAGAAGGCATTGTGGACGTCACTACCCACTTAGTAGATTTGATTCAATGGAGCTGTTTTCCTAATCAGTCTCTTGATTATCAAAAAGATATAAAAATCATAAACGCTACCCACACTCCTACTACGCTCACACCTGAGCAGTTTAAGCTAGTTACCAAAAACGACACTTATCCTGACTATCTCAAAAAAGACGTAAAAGGTAAAAACCTAGAAGTATACGCCAATGGTCAGATTGACTACACACTCAAGGGTGTTCATGCGCGCGCATCGGTGATTTGGAATTTTCAGGCTCCACAAGGTACGGGTGATACGCATTACTCAATCATGAAAGGAAGTAAGGCAAATCTTATCATTCGTCAAGGCAAAGAACAAAATTTCAAGCCTGTACTGTACATCGAAGCTATCAACAACACGCCTGCCTATGAAAAAGCCGTTGCGGACGCTTTTAAGAAAGTGCAAGCCACTTATCCGGGCGTTGAGTTAAAGAAAAACGACAAAGGTTGGGAAGTGGTGATTCCGAAAAAATACGACATCGGCCACGAAGCGCATTTTTCGCAAGTTGCCAAAAAATATATGGATTTTCTGAAAGCGGGCAAATTGCCTGAGTGGGAAGTGCCTAATATGATTTCGAAATATTATACCACTACCGAAGCACTTAAAATCGCAAAAGCGAAGAAGTAGCTTCTGGTTCTACACACCAAGGGGCACAAGAAATATTTCTTTGTGCCCCTTGGTGCTATTCTTTGAGACCTTTGTGATTAAAATTCTTTATACCAAATCCCCATATAAGTCAAACTCCTCGGCATCATTGACTTTTACTTGGGCGAAATCCCCTAAACGAACGTATTGTTCAGCCGAAATCAGTACTTCATTATCCACTTCGGGGGAATCAAATTCGGTACGACCAATAAAATACCCACCTTCTTTACGGTCAAACAACACCTTGTACGTATTGCCAATTTTAGCTTGGTTCAACGACCACGAAATATCTTGTTGCACCGCCATGATGTCGTCGGTACGTTGTTGTTTTACGTCGGCAGGCACGTCGTCGGGCATTGTAAACGAGTACGTTTGATCTTCGTGCGAATAGGCAAAAACCCCCAATCGATCGAAACGGGTACGCTCCACAAACTCAAGGGTTTCTTCAAACATTTCTTCCGTTTCCCCTGGGTGTCCTGCAATAAGCGTAGTACGCAGCGCAATGCCAGGTACTTTATCACGAATGGTCTTGATGAGGTCTTCGGTTTTCTCGCGTGTGATACCACGGCGCATGAGTTTCAGCATTTCGGTGCTACCACTTTGAAGCGGCATGTCCAAATACTTACAAATGTTGGAACGCTCGCGCATCACATCCAACACATCTAGCGGAAAACCCGACGGATATGCGTACTGCAAACGAATCCAATCAATGCCTTCTACATCGGCCAGGTGGTTGAGTAGCTCCGACAAATTGCGTTTTTTGTAAATATCCAACCCGTAGTAGGTCAAATCTTGGGCAATCAAAATCAACTCTTTCGTGCCACGGCGCGCCAATGATTTCGCCTCGGTCACCAACTCATCTATCGAGCGCGACACGTGGCCGCCGCGCATCAACGGAATTGCGCAAAAACTACAAGGACGATCGCAGCCTTCCGCGATTTTGAGGTAGGCATAGTGCGCGGGCGTCGTCAATAGACGTTCTCCAACGAGCTCTTGTTTGTAGTCGGCTTTGAGGGTTTTGAGCAAACGTGGGAGTTCATTCGTTCCAAACCACGCATCTACTGTGGGAATCTCAACTGCCAATTCGTCCTTATAACGATGTGACAAACAACCCGTTACATATACTTTATCCACTAACCCCGCTTCTTTGGCATCGGCATAGCGCAGAATGGTATCCACCGACTCTTGTTTGGCATTGTCGATAAAACCACACGTATTGACAATCACGATATTGGCATCGTCTTTTTGCGACTCGTGGGTCACGTTATAACCGTTACCTTTGAGTTGCGTAAAGATATTTTCGCTATCCACCAAGTTTTTACTACAACCCAGTGTCACGATATTGACTTTGTTTCGTTTGGTTCCTTTGGTTTTCATTGATTATTTGTACGACTCACCTGCTTTGGGTAAAGCCTCTTTTATTTCTTCCAACTATGGATTGTTTGATTTTAACTGTTTAGTTTTTATGCTTTGCGTCGGAGACGCAAGGCCAGGTGTGCCCCAAATACAGTTTGGGGCAAGCTAAGGCTCGTCCCCACATAATGTCGGGACGAATACGGCTTAAAGTCTCCGACTTTAGGTGACATCGCTAAATAATACAGATATTCAACTCCTTATGCCCTTACGTAATACTGTAATTTGAGCCACAAAGTTCGGCAACTGAATCGGAAGCACCAAAATTGATGTTATTTTTAGCGTCCGTTTTATTCTCACGCAACCTTACACAGTAGGTTTTTCTAGTAGGAGATTTTGGCAAGCCTCTTTAAAAGTTACAAATTCAAAAGTAAAACCCTCATTGAGCAAGCGAGTCGGTAATACCCAACGGCTTTTTAAGACCAGTTCCGCTTCTGTTTGCTTCAGCCACGTACCTATATTTAGCATCCAATTGGTGCTGGGCAATCCAATCGGAATTTTTAATGCCCGTCTTAGAATCGTCATCATTTCTATATTAGAAGTTGCTGTAGGGGCTACCAAATTATACACTCCTTTCGCGCCATTATTGTTTATAAGCCAATGTACTGCCCCAACAAAATCTTTTTCATGAAGCCAACTTACCATTTGTTGCCCACTCCCCATTTTTCCACCTAGCCCCCATTTCGTCAATCCCACTAATTCAGGAAAAACACCCCCACTAGTTCCTAAAACAAGGGCTGTACGTAAAAGGATTTTTCTGGTATTAGGCAATTGAAACGCATTACAAGTATGTTCCCAAAGTTGACACACTTCAACTGAGAAACCCGCACCCAATTCTCCATTTTCTTCATTCATTGGACGGTCTTCAGCATGTCGATAAATGGTAGCGGAAGAAGAATTAAGCCACACTTTAGGTGGATGTTGGCACTCCTGTAGGGCTTTTCCCAAAACGAACGTTGACCATTGTCGGGAAATAAAAATAGCTAATTTATTACGGTCATTGTATCGACAATTGACACTTCGCCCGCTTAAGTTTATTACAGCTTCTGCTCCTTCCAATTCCCTACTCCATGCTCCCAACGATTTCCCATCCCACTCTACCCATTTGATTTGGGAGGTTTGAGGAGAATATGGGGGAAGACTGCGAGTTAAAACAACGCATTGATACCCTTCTGCAACAAAGTGATCGGTAAGCACTCTTCCTAAGTACCCAGTCCCTCCCGCAATTACTATCTTTTTCATAGTCCATAACGGGTTTGGGTAGCGATGTGTATTCCTAAGCCTGTGATGCTATTGGAGATGATTCCAAGCAATGGAATGATAAACCAAAGCACATATTCTTGCTTTACAGTGAAAGGTAAAGCGTGTTTACCTCCCATTAAAACTACTATCCATACTACCGCCGCGATGAGATTGGCGGCCGACCAATAACCAAAACGCCAAGAAGGAAATAATTTAAAGAAAATCCACTCATTGAAACACTGGAATAGATAGTATGTCCCAAAAAGGAAAAAAATGAGATAGTTATCGTATTTGTTTGTCCACATTTTTTCAATCAGAAACGTGATAATCAGTCCCGTTATCAAAAGTGTCCCCAAGTTCAGTAGCCATAAAATCATTGGTTTCTTCTTTTTTTGGAAGCTCTCCAAAGCTAGCCATTGTCCAATGACCAAAAACACAGGAAAGGGCATCATCATTAACAACCAACTTATATAGTAGGCTCCAATGGGTAACAAAGCCCATAACCAAAACCATTTTTTACGAAAGGCCGAACGAATGTCGGGGGCCTGGGTCGGAAGATTCATGACACGATTCATTTTCTATAAATTTATAATTTTCAGAAATTATTGAAATTTAAGATTCAAAAAATAAGCACATGAGTGCTCATTTACGGTTTGAATGCTATCGTAATAATTTAATGAGTGTTCCTAAAATCAGGCTTTCTTCTGCTTTCATGGCGGCGTCCAGCGCCCCGTCGGCGAGGTTTACCACTCGACTGATGCTTTCTATAGTCGCATGAAATGTTTCTGAATCGGCATCACCCGCCCGAACAGGAACAGCTCGAAGCTCTTCTAACAGCTTAATGACAGGCTCTATTTCCCTTCTTCTGCGCTCTTTAGCCACTTGTTTTGCTACTTTCCAAGCATCTTTTTCGGCAAAAAAATACTCTTTTCGCTCGCCAGGGCGTAATTCTTTAAAAACTAGCCCCCAATCCATCAAGTCCCGCAAGTTCATGCTTACATTCCCTCGCGAAATTTGCAGCTGCGCCATCAAGTCTTCGGTCGTGAGTGGATTGAGAGAAATCATTAACAACGCATGAATCTGTGCCATTGTACGATTAATACCCCATTGAGTTGCCAATGTCCCCCACGCCTGAACAAAGCGATCTTTTGCCTCTTGTAATTCCATAGCCAAATGTATAATAAGTTATTGTAATTTCAAAAATAATTGAAAATTTAATTGGAAAAATAAATTTTCACTCCCCCAATACCACACAACTGTAAGGAGCCATAGAAAGAGTGTCGGCTTTTAGGAAAGTAACCGAAGACGTACTAAACAAAACATGATGAGGTAAAAACGGCGCTGAAAATGTAACCTCTTCGCCACAAATATTATGAATCACCCAGACTTCATTCTCTCCCACGCTACGCTTAAAAGCCACCATGCGACGGTCGGAGTGGGTATCTAAGGGTTGGAGATTTCCTCGAATATCCCCCAAAACTGCGTTCGATTTTCGGAAATGAATGAGGCGTTTGTAGTGATTAAAGAGTGAATCAGGGTTTTGGCGTTGTACTCCCAAAGGGATTATTCTTTTATTTTTGTTGTATTTAGGCACCATCCAGTGTGTGCGTTGATGGTCTTTTTCGGGCTCATCCCACCAAAAAGGCTCACGGATATACTCGTCAGGTTTTTTACCCAACATTCCGATTTCTTCTCCATAGTACAAATAAGGCTGCCCAGGCAAAGTCAACAAAATATTGGCGGCGACTTTTAGGCGGTTGATATTACCCTTCAACGCACTTCCGATGCGGGTTTGGTCGTGATTGGTAAGCATGATAGCATCAATGAAACGCGGATTGGTTTGCGCAAAAATCAGGCGATTTTGAGCAAGCTTTTTTACCAAACCTACCGAATCCCGTTCGGTGGCGGTGATTTTTTGGAGTGCCAAACTCAAGTCAAAATTAAAATTGGCGGTAAGCCCTCGAAAATACGGGGCAATTTTGGGTGCTTCGGTCCATACCTCACCCACAAGATATACCTGTGGATTGATTTTTTGCATTTCGGTACGGAATTCCACCCAAAAATCATGATTTTTATATTCTTCCCACTCGGGATAAATATGCCGTGCTGCATCAAGTCGAAAGCCATCTACTCCCATTTTAAGCCAAAACTGCCCTATTTCATAAATCGCCTTGCGCACTGGAGGATGATCACAATTGAGATCTGGCATTCCTCTCCAAAACAGCCCGTAGTATTTTTCAATGTTATCAGGCCATTCGTGCCAAGGGTTTCGATCCCAAGTGTCGGGCGTAACTTCGCGCGTAGCAATGCCTAGTTCTTCGATTTCTTGAGGGCTTTTCCAATTATAAAAATTTCGATAAGGATTGTTTTTGCCCCTAACCGACTCCTGAAACCAAGGATGATTGGCACTTGTGTGATTGATGACTAAATCCATGATGACAGCAATGCCACGCGCGTGCGCTTCTGAGAGCAGCCGCTGGAAATCGTCGAGCGTGCCATATTCTGTGTCGATGGCGTAGTAGTCAATTACATCGTATTTGTGATAACTTGGGGAAGTAAAAATAGGAGTGAGCCAGATAGCTTCAATACCTAAGTCGGTGAGATAATCTAATCGGGAAGTGATACCATTGAGGTCACCGATACCGTCGCCGTTTGAATCACAAAATGAGCGAACGAAGATTTCGTAACAAATGCGTGGGTGAGACAAGATATGTAAAAGTTATAAACGGGTAGGATTGACAATTTTAAGGGATTTAATAGCCCGAAAATCACGTTCGTTATCTGTCAGCAAGGTTAATTGATGAACTAAAGCGGTCGCTCCTATAATTGCATCCGGAGTTTTTATCCGATACTTTCGCCTGAGTGCTATGGTTTTTTGGGCTACTTCATCTGAAAGAGAATAGATAGTAGAATCTTCTATAAATATCTCAATTTGCTGATACAGCATTTTATCAGTAGTTGTCCAGCTCAATAACTCTATTTTAGTGATAATGGAAATATTGCTTTCTATTTCAAAAATAGAGTCCATAAACTCATACCCTTTCTCAGGAAGAAGCCCATTCAAATACTTGCTTACAATAGAACTATCTACCAAGAAACGTTTCACCATTCTTCTCTGATTTCTTTGAGATGTGATTCTAAACGGCGCCCTTCCTCGCCTAAAATGCTTCTTTTAAGACCAAGAATACGATTTTTTTTTGCAGGCTTTTCAGTTTTTGACTCAATGGGTAAAATAATAATTTGCACCCTTTTTGCATCGAAATCTGGAGGGAGTGAATAGGTTATCTTGTGGGCTTTTACCTCTATTATATCACTGATTGCATTCATAAAATATGAAATTTTACCAAATATAACCTTTTTATACTGAGAGTTGTACTATCCTTGCCTCCTCGCTAATATCTTCTGCATATATTTCCCTAAAATATCAAACTCCAAATTGACACTATCTCCTACCTGAAGCTGATGAAAGTTGGTATGCTCGTAGGTATATGGAATAATGGTTACGCGGAAGCCATCGTCTTTTGAATTAAAAACAGTCAAACTCACGCCATTGACACAAATCGAACCTTTTTCAACGGTGATATTACCAATACTTTCATCATATTGAAAATCGAAAAGCCAACTTCCGCCTACCTCTTCGATATAAGTACAAATCCCCGTTTGATCCACATGCCCTTGCACAATATGCCCATCAAAACGCCCATGCGCTGGCATACAGCGCTCGATGTTTACTTTGGTGCCTATTTTCCATTGTCCTAAGTTGGTTTTTTTGAGGGTTTCATCTACCGCCGTGACGGTGTAAGATTGCTCTTCTAAACTCGTCACAGTCAAACATACGCCATTGTGACTTACACTTTGGTCGATTTTGAGTTCTGATGCCAAATGCGATTGAAGCCTAAAAGTGAGGTTGGTACCTTCGGCAAGGATTTCGATTACTTCGGCGGTAGTTTCAACAATGCCCGTAAACATAGATTTCGAGATTCAAAAAGATAAACCAGCTAGCGAAGTCACTAGCTGATTAGTCAAAAAATTATTTAAGAAGTCCTAGCAAATAGCGTCCATAACCACTTTTTAACAAAGGCTGGGCGATTGTGCGAAGTTGTTCTTCGTTGATAAAGCCCATTCGATAAGCGACTTCTTCAATACAACCAATTTTAAGCCCTTGACGTTCTTCAATTACCTCCACAAATTGGCCTGCTTGCATTAGAGAAGCGAAAGTACCCGTATCGAGCCAAGCAGTACCGCGATTGAGAACACCTACTTTTAGTTTACCTCTTTCAAGATAAACACGGTTTATATCCGTAATTTCTAGTTCCCCACGAGGACTAGGTTTGATATTTTTAGCAATTTCTACTACTTCGTTGTCGTAAAAATAAAGTCCTGGTACGGCATAATTTGACTTAGGATTTTCGGGTTTTTCCTCGATAGAAAGCACATTGAAATCTTTGTCAAACTCCACCACGCCGTAGCGCTCAGGATCATGTACTTGATAAGCATATACTACTCCTCCTTCGGGGTCGTTGTTGGCTTGGAGCAATTTACTCAATCCACTGCCGTAAAAAATATTGTCGCCCAATACAAGTGCTACTTTATCATTGCCAATGAAATCAGCTCCAATGATAAACGCCTGTGCGAGTCCGTCGGGGCTAGGTTGCTCGGCGTATTCAAATTTACACCCAATCCGACTTCCATCACCCAGAAGTTTTTGGAAATGAGGTAAATCATGAGGCGTAGAAATAATGAGGATTTCACGAATACCCGCTAGCATTAAAATTGACAAGGGGTAGTATATCATAGGTTTATCATAAACAGGCATGAGCTGCTTGCTTACGGCCAACGTAAGTGGGTGAAGACGAGTGCCAGAGCCTCCGGCAAGAATAATTCCCTTCATATTTGGATGATTATCGAATTGGTTTCAATTGATTTGGTAGCAGGTATTAAGCTGATAAGCGCAAAAATAATAAATTAGCGTCATAACGCTGTTACCTATAAATAAAGCCCGTTTTGCAACGGGCTTTGACAAATAGCTATTCAAAAACGCTTTTTATGGCTGATTATTCTCATTAGCGAGCGCAATCATGGTCGAAAGCTCATCTACAAGTGCATCGGTATTTCCGCCAAAACCAATGCTTTTGAAACGAATATTGCCTGTTTTATCAATCACAAACTTGGTAGGAATCCCCGATACTTTATAAGAAGCCACTACTTCGTCTTTTTCGTCGAGCAACACATTGAATGTATATTTTTTCTTTTCGATAAAATCAGCCGCATTTTTGCGTTTGTCGGTTTCGGTTTGCCAAGTATCGATGAAAACAAAAGCTACATTGGGGTCATTTTTGAATTTGTCAACGGCTTTTTGCATTCCGGGAAACGACATGATACAAGGCCCACACCAAGTAGCCCAAAAATCAACTACTACGGTTTTGCCTTTTAAGTCGGCCAAGGTCACGGGCTTGCCTTCCAGATTGACGAGACTAAAAGCAGGAGCAGGTTTTAGAATCATTTTTTCGCGAAGTTCGGCGCGCGTACTTTCGGAAGCGATACGATTCAACTCCGCTATGTATCCCTCAAAACCATTTTCATTTCCTTTTTCTTTTAAGTACGCTTGTTTGAGAGCAGTATGAATAGCTTCGGTAGACTTGCCCTTTTTGATGGCATTTTCGGCCACTTCTTTGATAGCAGCAGGGTTTACCTTTTCTAAAGCTTGAATGTATCGCTCATTCATTTCGGCATTTTTGTAATGACCATATGTAATGGCCGCATCTTTCAAAAACGGCACGGCTTCGGCAGCTTTGCCTTGTTTGAGTAAAATATAACCGTAGGTATCAGCAAAGGTACTGTATTGATTTTCGCGTCCTTTCCGAATTTTCGCATCAGTACTTGAAGAAGGGTCGCTTGCATGGCGGGGTTGATTGATTTGCTCCTTGGCCCATTGGGTAGCTTGGATCGATAGCTCGGCGGCTTGTTCTAAGTTTTGGTCTTTTTTGGCCAAATTCCATGCGCTTGAATTATATACTTGCATCGACTGGGATTTTAGTTTAGGACGCGCTTCGGCTACTGTTTTTTTGAAATCATCCCATTGATTAGAATCGGCGAGCATTCTCAAATAAGTATTATGAATGTATGTCATGTACTGCCAATCAATAGGCTTTGGCTCTGAGGGAAAATTATTCCAGACTTTAGCATATTCTTTTTTCTTGTCGGCAATTGATGATTTGGTACGTACAAAATTGCTATACGTAGCTACCATATCTTCTTTTTTACCAAACTTACTTTCTTTCACTTTTTGGACAGCTTCGGCTTTTTCTTTTTGTTGAAATCTTTGATAAACTTGTTGTAACGTACCCAATTCTTCTTCATTTAAGTCGGAATTTTGGGCAAGTAAATCTGCATCGGAGAGGAGCTGTTTTTTGTCTTCTTCTTTCCGAGGACTCAGCGTAGAAGCATATTCTTTGAAAAATTTGCGTTTGTTGGGAGGATAAAGACCAAACTCTTTTTCAATGAGTGATTTTGCTAGGTCTATGTCGCGGTCGTCGAGTCCCATATCATAATAATAGTTGGCGTAGGCATAGCTTAGACTTGCATAGCTACCCGACAGAGGCTTGGCGTCGGTTCCATACAACAAAAAAGCATAAGTTTGACCATTGTTGAGGTCTTTCTTTTCTTCGGTCTGGGGAATGATACAAAACGCGACAGCGTCGGTAGGAGCCGTAATTTGTGCCTCAAACTTCGTTGCTTTTTTTGTGAACGTGTATGCTTGCGCCAGAGGTTCGTTATTGGTACGTAACCAATATACGACTGCTTCGAGGGATGTGGCCTCTCTAAGTTTTGTTTGACTAGGGTCATAAGTTACCCCCATTGCTTGCCCTACGATAGGCCTATCCGTAGTTAATTTGAGGGCGTTGCCGGTGTATTGAGCCATGGCGCTACTACTCCAAATCAGCAATAAAGTAGCATAAAAAAATAGTTGTTTCATGGGAAAGATGAAGTAAAATGTGGAATATAAAGAGTTTGTATCATCAAAAGTCAAAAAAAGCAGAAACAATCCCAAGTAATGAGGCTCAAAATATAGGAATAAAAAAAGACCTCTTACCAAAGCAAGAGGCCTAATAAGGAAACCTTTACAAACTAAAATTAAAAATTTAATCATTGATAGAAATAGAACCCGAGCTAGCTCTCATAGTGACGAGCGTACCGCCGCCATTGAGTTTGCCATTGATACGGTCTTTTTCTATAATACCGCTGAAGTTTTGGAGAGTGCCAGCATGCACCCGATTGGCACGTAGGTCAAGGTCAAGTCCTTTGTTGAGTGGCATTTGTACATGAATCCCACCGGCCGAAGTTGAAAGATCAAGGTATTTGCCGAGACTTACGATTTCGGCGTGGATACTACCAGCACTTGTGCTAGCTTTGAGGGCAGCAGCTACTCCCATAAGTCTAATAGAGCCGCCCGAAGTAGAAGCCACAAGCTCACCTTTGATACCTCCGCCTTTGATACTTCCTCCACTTGTAGTAGCTTTTACATAGCCCGTTACTTCATCCAATTGAATACTGCCACCCGAAGTCACAAGTTTAATATCACCGTCACAGGCATCGGCGTGAATACTTCCACCGCTTGTACTTAAATCTAATTGTTCGCGACAATTGGTCAAATGGATACTGCCACCAGAGGTACGGCCTTTGATGTTACCTCTTAATTCGTTGAGGTGAAGACTACCGCCGCTAGTGGTAAAATTTTGTATACCCGACAAACGAGCCAATTTGATGCTTCCACCGCTTGTAGCCAAATCCGTAGTGGTTTTTTCGGGAACAAACACTTTAAAAGAAATACTAAGTGATTTTTTCCAGTCCCAGCTATCGTTTTCGCTTTTACGTTTGGCTTTGCAGACGAGGGTTTCGCCGTCCAATGCCACTCTTACTTCATAATCTTGGAGGCGCTCATCGATTTCTTCCTTGCTCATCGAAGACTTTCCATTCCAATTGTTAGACCGTACATACATTTCTACCCTTGCTTCACCGCTTTCGCCTGTCACCTGAATGCTTCCTCCGGAAGTACGAACATTCAAAGCTTTAAAAGAAGAAGGGTTAAATGTTTTGGTAAAATAAGGTTTGTCGTCGTTTTGGGCAAGGGCAACGGCAACTGTGCCAACAAGCATTGCGAAGGTTAAGAAGGTTTTCATGAGCTGTAAATTTATAAATGAGAGGATGAAATTGTTGGTGATTTTTTAAAAAGATGCTAATTTGATTCGTAACGTTGCACCACTTCTATATTTTTTTAAAATAAAAGGAAATCATTTAGTGATATGCATTTTCAGGAAACCAAAATCGCAAACCTACACAACAACCAAGTTATTGATTTTCAAGGCACAAAGACAGTTTATCTGTCGCTGAAACTTTTTTAGCTAGGAGCTTATCGCCTAAAGCCTATAGCTAAGTAGTCAATCTAATGCGTTAAATAATAAACACCAATGCCAGCCAAATACCCTGCCAATCCATACCCTGAGATTCGTTTGAGATACCATATGAAATCGATTTTTAGGATACTCATCGAAGCTACGCCCGCCGCCGAGCCAATAATCAAAATACTACCACCTGTGCCAGCACAATAGGCCAACAAATTCCAAAAATCATGGTCGGGTGCGTAAGTAGAAATAGGGTACATTCCCATAGCAGCTGCTACTAGAGGCACATTATCTACAATCGCCGACAGTAACCCAATGAGGGCATTAATCAAATAAATACTACCAAAGGTTTCGTTTAGATAAGTAGCCATCAAACGAAGATGCCCCGAAGTATTGAGGGCTCCTACCGCCAATAAAATCCCTAGAAAAAACAAAATACTGGGTGTATCAATACGGTGCAACATAGCCGCTACCGAATAGCCTTGTTTGTATTCTGGCTCTTTATGCCGATGCAAAAATTCAGTAAAATACCATAGAAGCCCCACCGCTAGCAATACTCCCATATAAGGCGGATAATGAGTAAGGGCTTTGAATACCGGTACGGATAGCAGTCCCAAGCCGCCTAGTACAAACATTAAATTACGCTCTAGAGGCGTAGTATAGGCATGAGCTTTCTTTTCTTTTTCGGTCACTTTAGGGGTTTCTATATGCCCACGCAGAGTATAAGAGGCTATTAACAAAGGAGTGAGAAGACTAACCGCCGAGGGAAGAATCAGGGTTTTCATAACACTTAGGGTAGTTACTTGTCCGCCAATCCACAGCATAATGGTCGTCACGTCCCCAATCGGCGACCATGCCCCACCAGCATTGGCTGCTAAAATCACAAAGCCCCCAAAAAACCAAATATTTTCCTTGTCTTTAATAATCCTCCGAAGCAACGCACACATGATGATAGCCGTGGTCATGTTGTCTAAGGCCGCCGATAAAAAGAATGTTATCCAAGAAATAATCCACAATAAAGTGACACGATTGGTGGTAGAGATGCGATCCGTAATTACTTTAAATCCATCATGCACATCTACCAGCTCCACAATAGTCATCGCTCCAAGTAGAAAGAAAAGAATACCGGCGATTTCCCCCAAATGTTCGAAGAGAGATTCATTAAGAGTCTCGTGGGCATCTCCGTTAGCTCCTTGAAAGGCGGGCATATAATCATATCCAATGAGTAGTATAACCCAACAAAAAACCCCCGTCAATAAAGCGGAGGCTGCTTTGTCAATCTTGAGAGGATGCTCAAGCGCAATGAGCACGTACCCTAAGATGAATACGGCCGTCAGTAAAATAATCATGATAGAAAATTAGAGAGGTTGGGAATTGAGCCGAAAATTAGGCATTCGTAATATAACTTTCAAGAAATTGGATATGATCCACTTGTTCTTTCATGATTGAATTTACAATATCACCAATACTCAATATCCCAATCACTTGGTCATCTTCTACGACAGGTAGGTGGCGGAATTTTTTCTCACTAAAAAGTTTCATACACTCTTTGATGTCTGTATCAGGACTTACCGTAAATACCCTTGAAGTCATGACTTCTGCAATAGGAGTGCTTTTGGCTTTTCGCCCTTTGATGATTCCTTTTCGTGCATAATCTCGCTCAGAAAATATACCCACGAGCTGATTGTTGTCGATTACTACTACAGCACCGATGTTTTTGTCGGACATTAAGTGCAAGGCATCTATGACAGTATTGTCGGAAGAAACACTCCAGACATAGGACTGTGGCTTATCGGTAAGCAATTTTTTGACTGATTTCATAAGCGTTTCATATTTAGTGAGTTAGTAGCGAGTAGACATATACGAATATATAAACAATGTTGAATATATACAAATAAATATATGAAAAATATTATTATATTTGTGTATATTTATTTGATAATTGTCATTTAAAAAGATAAATAGTTATGCTTCTGGTTTTATCCGTTTTGGTAGTGATTATAAGTGTGTTATTGTTGGGAGTGAGATTGATTTTTGTCAAAAATGGCGAATTTAAAGGCAGTTGTGCCAACAATAACCCATTTTTACAAAAGGATGGAATTGTGTGTGGTGTTTGTGGAAAAAAAGTAGGAGAAGCTTGTAGCAATAAATCTTGAAGCTACTTCAGTTTGAAGAAGGGGTATTAAAAAAACCTGGAGTATGATAAGTTTGAAAATCCTTATTGGGCAGGGTATAAATACAGTAGAACTCTAAACGCTGCTGCTCTGCTATTTTTTTTGCAGCATCTAACCCCATCACCAAAAAAGCCGTAGCGAAGGCATCGGCAGTCATACAATCGTCGGCTATTACAGAGACACTTAGCAAATGATGAGTAATAGGGGTACCTGTTTTGGGGTCGATAGCGTGACTGAACTTCTGCCCCTGACGTACCACAAACTTTCGATAACTCCCCGATGTAGCCAAGGCTTGGCCGTTTAAAGCGACAATAGCTTGAAGTTGTCGTTGATTATCGGAATTTGAAATAGGTTTGTCGATCCCTACTTGCCATATTTTGCCGTGTTGGTTATGTCCCAAGGCGCGCACTTCACCTCCTATTTCCACCAGATAGTTTTTAATACCCTTAGTTTCTAAAAACGCTACCATTACATCTACTGTATAGCCTTGTGCAATGGCATTAAAATCGATTTCGGTTCGTGGGTTTTGCTTCTGAACTACGCCATTTTTGAGTTGTACCGACTGATACCCTATCAATTGCCGGAGGCTATCAAGTGTAGTTTGAGCAGGAAAAGGCATTCCTTTTTTGTAGCTAAATCCCCATGCTTTTACCAAAGGTCCCACCGTAATGTCAAAAGCTCCATTGGTGATTTGGGATATAGACTGCGATTTTTCGAACACTTTTTCAAAATGATAATCAACTTTTATGGAGGATTGATTGGTATTGACAGCGCGAAGAATAGAAGTGCTGTCCCAAAGCGACATACTATGGTCTATGACTCTAAAAAGGCTATCGATGGAGTGCGAAAAATCTTCCTTGCTGTCATATACAATTTTAAAGGTAGTTCCTTGAGCCTCTCCTTCCAAGGTAGTGAAAGTAGGTGATTGTTGACAGCTACTTACCCAAAAACTGATAAACAAAATACCCCTCTGCAAACTTTTCATACTTAACTACCAAAATCGTCGAAAGCAATATTTTCTCTAGCCACTCCAAGATTGTCGAGCATATTTTGTACGGCCGATAGCATCATAGGTGGGCCACACAAGTAGTATTCGATGTCTTCAGGGGCTTCATGACTATCCAAATATTCGTTTTTTACAACTTCATGAATAAACCCTACATAACCTTCCCAATTGTCTTCGGGCAAAGGAATAGACAGCGCGATTTCAAACCGAAAATTAGGAAACTGCCGTTCAATCGCCCTGAAATCTTCTTCATAAAATATTTCTCTTTTGCTACGCGCACCGTACCAATAAGATACTTTACGTCCCGATTGGAGGGTATGAAATAAATGAAAAACGTGAGAACGGAGAGGAGCCATCCCAGCACCGCCCCCGATATAAATCATTTCTTTATCGGTATTTTTGATATGAAATTCGCCATAGGGGCCACTTATGGTGACTTTATCACCGGGTTTTCGTGAAAAAACATACGAAGAACAAGCCCCAGGATTTACATCCATAAAGGCATTGCGAGTTCTATCCCAAGGAGGAGTAGCCAATCGAATATTGAGCATGATGATGTTGCCTTCGGCGGGGTGATTGGCCATTGAATATGCCCTAAAAAGCGGCTCATCGATTTTGGTTTTCAAATCCCAAATCTTAAATTTATCGTATTCGTCTTTAAAGCGTTCGGGAATCTGATAAAGCTGGGTTTTGAAATCAATCATAGTAGAAGGAACATCCACTTGTATATAATCCCCAGATTTGAATTTAAGCAACTCTCCCTCAGGCAGTTTTACTACAAATTCTTTGATATAGGTAGATACATTTTCGTTTGATATTACCGTACACTCCCATTTTTTAATCCCAAATACTTCGTCAGCGATTCTGATTTCCATATCATCTTTGACCTTGACTTGGCAAGCAAGCCTTATCTTCTCGTTTACTTGTCGGCGGTTGAGGTGATTGGTTTCGGTGGGCAATACCTCGCCGCCGCCCTCAAATACTTGGCATTTACACATGGCGCAGGTTCCGCCGCCTCCACACGCGGAGGCTAAAAAGAGATTTTGAGCGGCTAAGGTTGACAGCAAAGAGGAACCGGGTTTGACAATGAGGGGAGTGTCTTGGTTGCCATTGATGACAATAGCCACATCCTTTTGAGGCAATAACCGATTTTTGGCCGTCAAAATAAGGAATGCAAACAACAAAATCACTAGAATAAAGACGACAACACTGGCAGAAAGTACAGGCAGCATAGGATGTTAGAGTTGAATTCCTGAGAAACTTAAAAAAGCAAGCCCCATCAAGGCTGTGATAATCATCGCAATCCCTAATCCTTGCAAAGGCGCAGGAATATTGGAATACCGTAGACGTTCGCGAATAGCAGCAAGCAATACAATCGCTAAGAAAAAGCCAATACCTGCACCGAGAGAGAAAGCAGTAGTTTCGGCAAAATTATACTCGCGTTCTTGCATGAACAACGACGCCCCTAAAATGGAACAATTGACCGTAATGAGCGGCAAAAATATACCGAGAGAATTGTATAAGCCGGGCATGAATTTTTCAACAACCATCTCTACCAATTGTACTGCCCCTGCAATAGTGGATATGAATAAAATAAACGAAAGAAATGTTAAATCTACCGAAGCCAAAGAAGGGTGTATCCAACTCAGTGCTCCTTCTTGAAGCATATAGCGTAGAATGAGATAGTTGAGTGGAGTGGTAAGGAGCATCACAAACACCACTGCCAACCCAAGCCCAAAGGCCGTTTTTATTTTTTTGGATACAGCCAAAAAGGAACACATTCCCAAAAAAAAGGCAAAAATGACATTTTCGACAAATATGGTCTTGATTAAGATATTGATTAGGTTTTGCATACTTACTTAGTTTTAGGAGTAAATATATCTCTAGTAATCACCGAATTAGGAGGCATTGATAAGGTTTTTGTTGCGGCTTCGTTGCCACCATATATAGATTCCAATCAAAAATAAAGCAGCGGGAGGGAGCATCATGAGGCCGTTGTTGACATAGCCCATATCGTACAACCATTGAGGAACGACTTTGATACCAAAAACCGAACCCGCCCCCAGCAACTCCCGAACAAAAGCTACTACCACTAATATAATCCCGTAACCAAGCCCATTGCCAATGCCATCCAAAAACGAAGGCCAAGGTTTTTGAGCAAGTGCAAAAGCTTCTAGACGCCCCATAACGATACAATTGGTGATAATCAAACCCACAAATACGGATAGCTTTTTGCTGACATCAAACAGATAGGCTTTTAATACTTGATCTACAATCGTGACGAGCATTGCTACTACGATAAGCTGCACAATGATTCGAATACGGTTTGGGATGGAATTTCGAATGAGAGAAATAATAAGATTAGAAAAAGCCGTAACCAGAGTCACCCCCAAAGCCATGATAAGCGCAGGCTTCACTTGGACAGTCACCGCCAAAGCCGAGCATACACCTAATATCTGTACCGTGACAGGGTTGGTATCATCCAGAGGGTCGCGTAAAATTTGGATATTTTTTTTCGACAACAATCCCTCCTTTTTTGTCTCCTGAGTAGCCAATGTAGCTGAAGTTTCGGTGCTCATGGTGCTTGTTGATTTGATGGTGATTCGTTTTTGATTTTTTCAAAATAAGCTAAATAGGGGGCTGTACAATTTTTGAGCATGGCATCAGTGCCTTTGGAGGTAATGGTTCCCCCTGAGATAGCATCTACACGATGTTCGTCGCTGAGGTTTAGTTTATCCGTTTTTTTGACCACGTTTACGGATACAAACTGCCCTTGCTCAGAGATGATTTTTTTTCCTTGAAATTGTTGCTGAAAAGGAATTTCGGCTATTTCAGCACCTAAGCCAGGGGTTTCGCTTTTATGGTCAAAAAAAGCGCCATATACTGTATTTAGGTCATTTTCAAGAGAAATATAGCCCCATATTGGCCCCCACAACCCTACCCCTCTCAACGGAACAATGTAGTATTTGCGGGCGTCGTCTGCGGTGAAGATATACAAAGGAAGGTGGCGGTCTTTGGCGGGTTTAGAGAGTTCTTTTTTTAAATCAATGTCGTTTATTTTTAGTCCCGTTAATACTTCTCCCGAACTATTCAATACAACTTCCTGAATACCTTTGGTATAGGCATGTTCAATCTCTTCACCTTTTGTAAAAGATAAACGCACCGCTTTCAAGATGTTAGATTTCTTATCGAGAGCAATGTTGGCTACTTGGGCAGGTTTCAGCCCTTCGGCAGCTACAGTCAGTACAATCGCCGTAATGATGGATAATACCCCGGCGTAGAGGAGAGTATATCGATTGCTATGCACGTTTCTTGCGATTTTTGATGTGTTGTTCTATTACAATATGATCAATCAAAGGAGCAAAAACATTCATCAATAAAATGCTCAACATCACTCCTTCTGGATAGGCAGGATTAAAGACTCTTAGAATGACCGTAAACATCCCAATAAGTAAACCATATATCCACTTACCTACTTCGGTATGTGCAGCACTGACGGGGTCAGTAGCCATATACACTGCCCCAAACGCAAACCCTCCCATCAGCCAATGATAGTAGGCGGGAGTATGCATAGGATGGGTAGGGATGTCGACTGGCGCGAGGCCATTGAGTACTAGCCCCATCACCAATGCCCCCACAAAGCAAGAGACGATAATTTGCCAACTTCCAATGCCAGTAACAATGAGAATAAAAGCACCAATCAGACACGCAAAAGCGCTTGTTTCGCCAATCGAGCCTTGTTCAAACCCCCAAAACATATCTGATACAGTCCCTACTTTTGTGAAATCAGTATCAAAAGTGACGAGATTGGTCGCTCCGGAATAGGCATCAACAAGCGAATGTCCATTTTCGGACGACAAATCAGTCCAGATATCACCAGACATATACGCTGGAAAAGCAAAGAATAAAAAGGCCCGCGCCAATAAAGCAGGGTTCATGAAATTCATGCCAGTGCCCCCAAAAATTTCTTTACCTAATACGGTGCAGAAAATAGCCGCAAGTGCCACCATCCACAGCGGAATCGTGACGGGCATGGTGAGCGGAATCAGTAGCCCCGTAACAAGGTAACCCTCGCTGACTTGGTGATTGCGAATAATAGCAAAAATAAACTCGACCCCTAGCCCTACCGTATAAGAGACCACGATGATGGGGAGGACTTTCCAAAAGCCAAATAAAAAATTATCCATCATTGATACTTGTACGCCATAAGCAAGGTGATGCTGATAACCTACATTCCACATTCCAAAGAGTAGGGTGGGTACCAATGCAATAATAACCGTAAACATGGTTCGCTTGAGGTCAATCGCATCGCGTATGTGTACCCCACTAGCTGTAGTATGAGCTGGTACAAACAAAAACGTTTCGAGAGCATCAAAGGCGGGATGGAATTTTTCAAATCGCCCCCCTTTCTCAAAATGCGGTTTTACGGATTGAATGAGATTTTGAGCTATTTTCACACTAAACGAAAGTAGAGGTTAAACATTTTCTAAGACACTAGCCTTCACTGCGGATATAATCGAGACCTTCTTTAATAATACGTTGTACGTCAATTTTGGAAGTACACACAAACTCACAGAGCGCAAAATCTTCTTCTGATACTTCGTATATTCCCAAATCTTCCATACGTTCAATGTCTTTGGCCAAAATAGCTTTGAGCAAATGTACCGGATAGATATTCATGGGAAGTACTTTATCGTATTGCCCTGTCATGACAAAGGCACGTTCTTCACCGTTGGTATTTGTATTCAGATTATAGCTACGGTCGGGAGTAAGCCACGACAGAAAAGTTCGAGAAAGACTAAGCTTATGAAGACCAGGAAGAAGCCACCCCAAGAACTGAGGTTCGTTTCCCTCAGGGACAATAGTCAGCTGATTTTCATAAAAAGAAAGAAAATCGTCGCTGCTAGATCGCTTTCCTGTAAGGATATTACCTTGTATAATACGATAATGGCCCTCATGGAGTTGATGCTCTAAGATAGTGCTTAGTTTTTGGCCCGTCATGACTCTAACATAGTGGGGATGAATCACCCCACTCCCTGTAAGTGCGACCGTTCTGTGAGCGCGATAGCGACCTTCGCTGAACAAACGCCCAATGATAATCACATCTTGCGGATGAATATACCACACAACTTCTCCTTTCTGAATAGGAGCAATATGGTGTATCTGAATACCTACATTGCCGGCGGGATGAGGGCCTCTAAAATGATGTATTTTATGGTGAGAAAATTCCTGAAAATCACTTTCTGAGATTTTCTCTTTTGTCGAATCGTGAATTGAAATGTGAAGATGACCGTTGGAAAGTTTGTCCAATACTTCAATTCCTAGTTGAAAATTGGCGCGTTCTTGTTCGATAATATATCCTAAATCGGGAGCAAGAGGGGCCGTGTCGAAACAAGACACAAAAATAGCTTTAGGAATATCAGTAGGATTGGCGATGAAGCAGTAGGGGCGCTGGCGAATGTAACTCCAACAGCCACTTTCCAATAATAAGTCTATGATTGACTCTCGCGCGGCTTCTTTAAGGTTGGGTGAGGGGAAGGAAATATACTTGGGGATTTTGTCGGGCAAAATTCGAATTTCTAAAATTCGTCTTTTTTCACCTCTGACGATTTCGACCACTTCGCCACTTACTGGCGAAGGAAGACGAATGAGTGGGTTGTTTTTATCATAAAAAAGTGGATGACCTGCCAATATTTCCTGCCCTACTTCTACAGAAAGTTTGGGGATAAGCATAGGAAAATCATGAGGCTTAATAGCGATTAAATTGGGGAGGTCAAGGGAGGAGGTTATCTTTTCAGCTACACCATTTAGCTTTATATTATAACCTTTTTTAATAGTAATTACTTTTTCCATAATACTATTTATTCTTTTAATAATACAAAAGAAACCTTTTTTTTTGAAAATCCTAATTATTTCCAAAAAAACTCACCCCGATTTACAACATTGATTATGAGGATATTATGTTGTTTTTATATAGAGATTAACTAGAAAAAGCGTTTCTGCTTCATAAAGGCTTATTTGTGCCACTAAGAAGATGATATAGGAATATTAAGCTGCAAAAAAAGGAGTCAAATAAAATATTCGAAGAAATATAAAATTCATTGGTGGAGATTGAAAGACAATCATCTAATGAATTAAATCTTGATGGAAGCTTTTTACGTTTTGACCAAAAAATACGGCAGATTGCTTGTCAAAGTTTTCGGTGGAATCGGTGGTATAAAACGTACGATTTCCATTTTTGCTACACCGCTCATCGATTTCGGGATGCCTGTGTAGATAATCTGTCAAACTTCTAGCGACGATTTCGGCTTGATTGATGATTTGGATATGAGTAGGTAAAAATTGGCGGATTTTCTGGATAAGGAGTGGGTAATGCGTACATCCTAGCAGCACAGCATCAATAGCAGGAGATTTTTTTAGTAAATTGTCAATGTGTTTTTTTACAAAATAATCAGCCCCTCCTTTGTCGTATTCATTGTTTTCAATCAAAGGAACCCACATCGGGCAAGCTTCTTGAAAAACCTGAGTTCCGGGGAAGAATTTTTCAATTTCGACCAAATAAGATTCAGAAGCCACTGTACCTGCGGTAGCAAATATACCAATATGCCCTGTGTGGGAAAAATCCCCAATAACTTCGGTAGTAGGTCGAATGACGCCCAATACTCTTCGGTCAGGAGCAATATGAGGCAAATCTAGTTGCTGAATATTGCGTAAGGCCTTAGCCGAGGCGGTATTGCATGCCAAAATAACGAGAGGGCAACCTTTGGCAAATAGATGTTTGACACATTCCAAAGTATAATGATATACCGTATCAAACGACCGCGTACCATAAGGAGCGCGAGCATTGTCGCCGAGATACATATAATCATAAGAGGGAAGCTGTTTTACTAATTCCTTCAAAATAGTAAGGCCTCCATAGCCCGAATCAAATACTCCGATTGCTCCCTGCATCGACTTTATTTTATGATTAAAAACTAGGTGCCAAATATAGTGATTAAGAGTTGAGCTACTCCCAACCCACAGTAAGTACCCAGGGCATTGCCTAAAGCGCCCACTAAGATAGCAGGCAGATACAAATCTGGACGATTGAGGCTTTTGGAAAGAGCTAAAGCAGAGGCCGAACCTCCCACATTGGCTTGCGACGCTATCGCCAATATATCCCAATCTTGCTTCAATAAGGCTCCGATTCCAAAAATAATACTGGCATGAACCGTTATGAGCACACTTACGAAAATGACCATACTAAGAGCCAAAGTGCCGTCTTTGAAAAGTGCCTCAATATCGCAGAATGCGCCAATCACTGCCAAAAATAAGTAAATACAAAACATAGCAAGCACTTTCATTCCCCGCAAACGCTGAATCACAGGCCACTGTGCTAATCCTAAAGCTAAAGTCGTAAGTACCAAAATCGAAGGTATTTTGGGAAACCAAAGCGATACTTGACTAGATACCAAAAGGCCAAAAGCCCCCAGCCCGATTAAGATAGCTAAATCTTGAGGCGTAAAGGTCTCGGTATCGTTGGTGGCCGAAGATATTTCCGTTTCAACTGAAGGTGGAACTTGGGCTGAAGAAGAACTTGGACTCCGACGAGGAAAGTAACGATTCAACAGCTGCGGCAAAAGAAGGGTTGATATCATCCACAGAGCCGTCAAAATATTATCTATCGCCGTGGCAGAGGCATACAAATGTCCCTCTTTGTTGATACCATAATGAAGAGCAATCGCGTTGAAGTTGCTACTTCCTCCAATGTAGGTACCCGTAAACATCCCTCCTAGTGCATAATAAAATTTACCGAAACCCTCGGGGCCGTTGATAGCAACAATCCCCGCCGTAACGCCCATCATTGTACCAAGTGCTCCGAGCAAAAAACTACCTATCATGGGCTTGCCCGCCTTTTGAATATCCTTAAGATTGACAGTAAGCAATAAATAAAAAATAGAAACGGGAGCGAGGTAAGTAAAAATGCCGTCATAGAGAGGGGGCACATGGGTGGAGGCAGGAATCAAGCCAATATTGGAAGTAAAGGCGGTGAACAAAATTACGATTAGTGCCGTACCCATATGACGTAGATAAGGCAAACGTGCTAGCTGCTCAGAAATAACGATATTGAGCATCAAAATGACTAAGATAGCGAGTGGGTCTTGAAACAAAGGCATAGTGGGCTGATGATGAAGTAGATTGCAGATGCAATATAAGCTTTCTTATCGCATCTGCACAATCGTGACTCCAGCACCACCACGGTCGGGGTGTTCGTCGTTCATTTTGCCAACTTGTTTGAATGACTTGAGATGATTCCGAACCAATTGCCTCAATATCCCGTCGCCTTTCCCATGTACTATGCGTAGTTCGTCGTAGCCTAGTACAATGGCATTATTGATAAAATCATCCAGCTCCACTATTGCTTCTTCACCACGCTTACCTCTTATGTCAAGATTAAAACTAAAATTCAACATCTTTTCATTAAGGTCAATGCCACCTAGTTTTGGGGCTGGGCTTTTTTCGCCAGTAGCCTCTTTAAAAGCCTTTTTGGAGACTTTTTCAAGACGGTTGAGTTTGACATTGGATTTTAAATCTCCGATGCGTATTTCAGCATCTTTACCTTTCAAAGCTAATACTTCTCCCACCGTAGATTGGCCTTTGATACGAACGAAACTACCTACGCCGATTTCGCCTTTTTCTGGCAAAAACTCTTCTCTTTCTGGTTCGATTACGGTTTCAATTTGGAGTTCCTTTTTCTCAAATTGCTCTAACTCCTGCCTCACGATTTTGGTAGTATCTCTCTCGGCTTTGTTTTCCTTAATTTCCCGAATCGTGTTTTCGATACGTTGGTTGGTTTCTGCTAAGAGCTGCTTCGCTTTTTGTTTGGCTTCATTCAAAATCTTTTTTTGCTCAGTATCAAGCTTTAATTGCAGCGCAGTCGTTTCTACAAGTTGTTGAGCCAGCTTGCGTTCTTTGATTCCTATCTCTAGGTTTTTGTCGGCAAATACTTTCTTTTCAATATCTAGTTCTTTGAGCAACTTTTCGAAATTGACTTGTTGAGTACCAAGCTTACTTTTAGCTCTTTCCACCACTGCTTTGGGCAAACCAATCTTAGAGGCGATTTCGAAAGCAAAGCTACTGCCTGGCTTCCCGATTTCTAACTCATACAGAGGCTCAAGGTGCTCTCCGTCGTAGCGCATTGCTCCATTGACCAAGCCATTGGTTTTGTCGGCATAGGTCTTGAGATTGGTATAGTGGGTATTGATTACACCATAGGCTCCAGATTTGGTAAGGTCTTCTAAGATAGCCTCCGCAATAGCTCCACCCAAACTTGGCTCAGTACCAGTCCCAAACTCATCAATCAAAAACAAAGTACGCTTGTGCGAAAACTGCAAAAAATGACGCATATTAGTCAAGTGACTACTATAGGTGCTAAGGTCATTGTCAAGGCTTTGCTCGTCGCCAATGTCAATAAAGAGGTTTTGAAAAAGACCTACTGTCGAGTCCTCACGCATGGGTACCAACAAGCCGCATTGTAGCATATATTGTACCAATCCAAGGGTTTTCAGTGCCACTGATTTTCCTCCCGCATTGGGCCCCGAAATCACCAAAATGCGCTGATTCTGTTGGAGTTGAATGGTGAGGGGCACTACTTTTCTATTTTGTTTTTGGAAAAATAAAAAAAGCAAAGGGTGCTGTGCCAGGCGCCAGTCCACAATAGGCTGATTCACAAATTTAGGGTTCGTAGCACCAAGTATAGAAGCAAATTTTGCTTTGGCTCTGATAAAATCTACCATTCCTAAAAACTGATACGCTTTTTGTAAATCAGTCAAATGAGGACGGATTCGATTGGCTAATTCAATCAAAATCCGATTGATTTCGCGGCGTTCGGCATATTCTAGTTCTCTGATTTCATTGTTAGCGTCCAACACATCTGCGGGTTCGATGAAGAGAGTTTGACCCGTGGCAGATTCATCATGCACAAAACCCTTGAGTTTACGTTTATGTTCGGCCGCAATAGGTATCACCATTCGGCCATTCCTGACCGTCAATGATACATCATCTCCTACCCATCCACTACTTTTGGCATGTTTGAGCATAGAGTCGAGTTTTTTGCGTACGCTTGCCGCTTCAGCAATCAGCCTACGACGAATATCCGCTAACTGAGGAGAGGCATTATCGCGGATTTGACCACGGTCATCGATGATACGGTCAATAGCGTCACTGACCGATTTCTCTACTTTAACATTACCGGCCAAATCTGTTAAGAAAGGAAAACGTCCTTCTTCTTGATCGGCCAGAAATTTCAATACTTGTCGAATGGTACGTAACGAAAGCTTAAGATCAAAAAACTCATCCAATGAAAGCAACATGCCCTCTATTCTGATTTTTTCTAAAGCAGGAGTAGCATCCAAATAGTTTTGGGCTGGAAACTCTCCCGTCGTTTCTTCCAAAATGTTTTTCATTTCGGCAGTTTGGCGGGTAAGTTTATCAATCACGACAAAATTGTCGGAAAAGCGGATTTTTTGCACAAAAGCTTGTCCAAGTGGGCTTAGGCATAGCTCACTTAGTTGCTCACGAATACGGTCGAATCCTAATTTCTGTTCTAAATCTTGCGGGTATAACATATATATCAAACATTTACCACCGAATATTCATCCATTTAGAGGCAGTAAATGCTTAGTGATAAATGATAAATATTCCACGAAAAGTTCCTACAAAGGTAGGACTAACGCAGCGTTTAAGCTACTTTCGCATCGTATTTAGCAATTTTAGTCTTCTGTAGTTTCCTAAAAACATGTTTCAAATCATCCCTGCCATAGACCTCATCGAAGGAAAATGTGTGCGCCTTACCCAAGGTGACTATAATCAAAAAACGGTATACAACGAAAATCCATTAGAAGTAGCGAAGCAATTTGAGGATGCAGGCCTGAGTCGATTGCACTTAGTAGACCTTGACGGGGCAAAAGCCAAAAAAGTCGTAAACTGGAAAGTGCTAGAAACTATCTCTACCAAAACAAGTCTTCATATTGATTTTGGAGGAGGTGTACAGTCAGACGATGATTTACGTGTCGTGTTTGAATCGGGAGCCAAACAAGTAACAGGCGGGAGCATAGCAGTCAAAAAGCCTGAGCTATTTGAAGGATGGCTTCAAAAGCATGGGGGCGATAAAATGATTTTGGGAGCCGACGCTCGCAACGAAAAAGTAGCCGTAAGTGGCTGGGAAGAAGGAACCGCGATTTGGGTATATGATTTTGTGCAGCAGTGGGTAGAAAAAGGTGCCACCTATGTCATTAGTACAGATGTCGCTAAAGATGGATTACTTCAAGGTCCTTCCTTTGATTTGTACAAAAAACTTCAACAGCAATCTCCTTCTTTAAATATAATTGCGAGCGGCGGGGTGAGCAACCTGGCCGATATTGAAAAATTAGCCGAAATGAATCTTTTTGGCGTGATTATTGGTAAAGCTATCTATGAAGGTAGGGTATCGTTGTCAGAGCTTAGTAAGTGGATAGCCTAGAAATAATAATGATTTTTACTTAAGGAAAATACAGTCAAATCATTGATTTAAGCCTCAAAAAATATACCTATCCAATTTTTTCTTTGATTAGTGTAATACAGACATTAATTCGGCATTCACGAAAATAATCAGAATTAAATTTGGTGTTTCCTTTACACTTTAAAAAAAATTTGGCAAATACTTGCACAATATTTTTTTTATGTTTTATCTTTGGCACAACGAACAGACGCAAATAATTTTTCTTCAACTTAAACCTACGGAGGATACAATATCGAAACAAAGCTTTACGTTAACTAATTGTACATACTGAAATGGAAAAGTACCAAGTTAGCGACAGTGAGCTGGTTTCATTGTATATGCATGGCAACGAGAAAGCATTCGAAAAACTCGTTCAGCGTCACAAGTCCAAAATTTACACCACCATTTATTTGATTGTTAAGGATCAGTACGTGGCTGAGGATTTGATGCAAGATAGTTTTGTAAAAGCGATTGACACCATCAAATCGGGTAAGTATAACGATGAAGGCAAGTTTTTGCCGTGGATACTGAGAATTGCTCACAATTTGGCTATTGACCATTTTCGGCGCGACAAACGCTACCCCGAAATAGTGTTTGAAGACGGAAGCAACGTGTTTAATACGTTAGACTTTTCAGAAGATTCAATTGAGTCTCTTCAGATTCGTCAAGAAACGCACGAACACCTTCGCGAACTGATTCAACGGTTACCGGATCCTCAAAGAGAAGTGCTTATTATGCGGCACTACGAAGACATGAGTTTCCAAGAAATTGCCGATGCCACAGGAGTGAGTATCAACACGGCTTTGGGGAGAATGCGTTACGCGCTGATCAATTTGCGAAAGCAACTCAGCAAACGCGTTCCTATATATGACACAAACGTTTACCCCAGATGATGTAATTCGGTATGTTTATGAAGAAACTACCGATGAAGAAAACACGCTCATTGAAGATGCTTTGATTAGCGATCAAGAGCTTTTAGAGTTTTATCTTGAGACCCTTGAGATAAAAATGCTAATGAACAAAATAGAACGTACCCCTTCTAAGGGTGTCGTTGCTAACATTCTGGAGTATTCACAAAATTATAAGAGCAGTCTGCCAGTAGCCTAAAGTGCTAAAGGTTGGCTGCTTTTCTATTTTGTGCAATATTCTTTCTCCTTCTCAATTTTCGAGAAGATGATGTTTTTTTAACTCGTCGTCTATGACTTGATAGCATTTGTCTCTTAGCATTGAGACATCTTGAGAGGTTAGACCTATTGTAAGTAAAGGCTCGTGTACTATCGCTCGCATTGGGTATCTATGCAAGCGAATAGGGTTTTTGTCTGGTAAAATTTTATAATTGGTCAACAATGTAATCGGTACTACCGGTACTTGTTGATGAATAGCCATCCTAAAAGCTCCGTCCATCCAAGGATAGTGCATTTGGGGTGGCTGTTTTGTTTTGATTCCCCCTTCAGGATAAATCACCACACTTCTATTTTGTGATAAGGTCTTAATCGCCTTATTGAGAGAGGATACACGGCTTTGGCTATTTTCACGGTTTACTTGTATGTGCAAGTGCCGAAACATATACCCAAACAAAGGGATGTTCTTCACGCCATGCTTTCCGACAAAAGCAAAGTAATTTTCTAGAATAACCCCCATCACTGCAATATCTAAGTATGAGAAGTGATTGGCACAAAAAACATAGGCTTTGTCAGCGGAAGGTTTATAACGGTATTCTATTTCGATTCGGATACCTGCTAATGGAAAAAAAAGTTTGCCCCAAAGCCGATTAAGCCAATGTGCATAAGGTTTCCATGGGCGACGTTGTAAACAAATAAACATCGCAGGAAATAAAACCAAAAAGATAATCACGAGCCAAAAACCACACCAAATCGTATAAATAAGTTTCATTAACGAAAATTGTAAATGACGATACCAAAAATGTAAAAGTAATTGTCGAATATTGAACAAGAAAATGTTTTAGCGAAACCTTTCACTAAGTCTCAAAATCACATGAAAAAAGTTGTATTCCATCAATTTGGCAAACCTTCCGATATATTGGCGGTAGAAGAAGTACCTAAGCCAAGCCCTAATACCGACGAAGTACTTATCAAAGTAATAGCCAGCCCTATCAATCCTTCTGATATTATGTTTGTACAAAATTTATATGGTATTCGACCTCATTTACCCTCTGGCGCAGGGTTTGAAGGAGTGGGTATTGTAGAGTCTTTTGGTGAAAACGTCAAAATACCGATAGGCACACGGGTAAGTTTTACAGGAATCGGAACATGGGCAGAGTATGTGCTTACCAATCATCGAACTTTGATACCAGTACCCGAAGCCATGACAGATGATGTAGCAGCGCAGTTGTTTGTCAATCCCTTTACGGCAGTAGCAATGGTTGAAGAATCAGGCGTAAAAAGCGGTGAGTGGCTCATGATTACGGCAGCAGCATCCGCTCTCGGCAAAATGGTGATTCAGATTTGTAAAATGAGAGGAATCAAAACCATCGGAACTGTACGCCATAATGAACATACTGAAGACCTTAAAAGCCTTGGAGTAGATGAAGTAGTGAATACCTCAGAAGAAAATCTCCCTAAAAAAGTCCAACATATCACCAAATACGAAGGCGTAAAAGCGGTACTAGAGTGTGTAGGAGGCCACACCGCAAGCGAAGCCGTGAAATGTATCAGTAGAGGAGGATTAATGCTTATATACGGTTCACTTAGTCTCCAAGATCCGCAAGTAAATGTGGGGCTGATGATATTCAAAGAACTGACATTGAGGGGATTTTGGCTTACTGATTGGATGCGTAGGGTAGATACCAATACTCGTCAAAGAGTATCTCAAGAAGTAATAAACCTACTCGTAACTGGCCAAGTACAAATACCCGTAGAAGCAGTATATGGATTGGATGAAATCAAAAAAGCCGTTTCTCATGCAGAGGCCTCAGGACGGTGGGGTAAGGTCTTACTCAAGCCTTAAATCTATTTTAGAGTAATAGTGACAGAACTTTTATTGTAAGCAGCAAAACACCCAAGTCCATTTTGGATGTTGCTTGGAATCAAAGTAGGTTCGCTAAAAGGGTTGTCATCATCAAAAGAACGTACGGTTCGGTGGTAATCATAGTAGCTTTTATCGCAACTTAGAAGCATTAAGGTTACTTGTCGGGAGTTTTCTACGGGGCGAGTAAGCGTATAAGCGCTTATTCTTCCAGGTTCTGAAATCATGGTTTCACCATCAGCATTTTGGTCTGATACCAAATCACCAAGACGACTTTTATCCCTAAAGTTGATATTGGTAATATTGGGCATCATTTGATACTTGTCAGGCCCTGTTTGTATTTTTTCTATTTGAAATAAATACCCCGCTACTCGGTAATAATTAACCTGATTTGGGACATCTTGCCATACAATGCGGTAGAGATAGTCGTAATAAGTTTGAGCTGATGAAAACATGGAGGTTGAAAGTGTAGAATCAAATTTTATTTCTTTGATAAATGTGGCCTTAGGGACAGTACAAGACGATTGAACTGTTTGGTCACCCAGAGTGACTTTCAAAGAATAAGTTTGACCTTCTACGATAGGCATGTCTTTAACAGATATTCGGTACACTAAATCTTTGGTATTGAAAGGAATTTTCACTTCACGATTTTGGCTCGCAAGCAAAACAGTTGCTCCGGCTAAAGAGGCCGAACTGCTAGAGCTACCATAAATATTTCCAAGTACTTCGTTGCTTCGATTGACCATGATATTGATTGCGGTATCTTGAGGAGAAAGATAGCCGTGTATCACAAGTTTGTTAGCAGTCTGAGGCAATAGGCTAGAATCAACATCTTTGATGAGGGTATTACAAGCAGTAAATACGATGAGAAGAAGCAAAGTAGCAATTGTTGCAACTATTTTCACAGTTCTAAAATTTAAAGTTATAGCTTAAAGTAGGAACAATCGGGAAAACCGAAACGCGTTGTAATACCCTTTCATTACTGATGACTTTACCAGCGCTATCGTATACGGGGCGAGTGATTAAATTATAAAAAAATGGATTTCGCCGATTATATAAGTTATAGATACTTAATTCCCAAGTACGTTCGTGATAGCGTTTTTTCTTATGAAACTGGAGGCTTAAATCAAAACGATGATAGGGCTCAGCTCGAAAGCTATTTTTGGGTCCATAGTCGCTTACGGCTCTTACTCCTCCAAAAGTAGTATTGATCAACGAAGAGTTGTTGTTGCTTAAATAGGGAATAGCGGCATGCTGAAAAGCCGTATAATTACTTTGAGGCAGAGTGAGTGCATTGCCTGTCCCGTATACCCAAGTCCCCGACAAGGTGACACGCGGTGAAAGCTCATAAATACCCACAATAGAAAAATCATGCCGTCTGTCATAACGAGGAAAGAAAGTCTTGCCCGCATTAAGCTCCGCAAATTGCCATTGAGTCCAAGACAGCGTATAGCCAATCCAACCCGACAATTTCCCTGTTTTTTTCTGTAACAATACTTCTGCTCCATACGACCAGCCTCTACCCGCAGTGAGATTGTCATCCCAGCGAATTTTATCGGCTCCTTCGGGACCATCTATCAATAAAAAACTTGCTCCTTCTTTATAGTTAACGATGTTGTTCATGGTTTTGTAATAACCTTCAATCGATAAGGCAAGTCCTCTTTTAGTGAAATCTTTGGCAAAACCCGCCGCGACCTGACCTGATTGTTGAGGTGCGATTTTGTCAGTGCTTGGTACCCAAAGATCAGTAGGTAATCCTATTCCTGTATTAGAAAGCAAATGGATGTACTGATTCATACGAGCATAAGAAGCTTTGAAAGACAAATCCGAACGCAACATAAATGCTGCTGAAATACGAGGTTCGGGACGTAGATAGCGTTTTGTCTCGGCCTGAAAATAACTTAATCTTAGCCCTGCATTTACTTTCAGCCTATTGGTAGGTTTCCAGGTGTCTTCTACATATATCCCCGACTCTACATTATCTAAAGCCTCTACTTCTGTTTTAAATTGTGCAATGTCAGAATCTTTGACCACTACAGCGCTAGGGGTAAACCGATGAAAAGTAGTCGCAACGCCAAAGCGTAAAGCATGCTGTGGATTAGGAAAATAATCAACATCATATTTTAATCCCCAATCTCTCACTCCTGAGCTATATCTAAGTTCGTATTCATTCTGGGTAGTTCCACTGGTGCGGGTGTCTTTGGCATAAATCTGAAATTTGTAATTACTAAAAATGAGCGAGGCATTCGAAAACATTTTCTCATTGAAGAGGTGATTCCAACGAACTGTACCTGTGGCATTCCCCCAATTAAGCCCCCCTTCGCTTGAAGAAGACGAACTATTGTCTCTAAAGAAAAATCGATCTTGTCCGAAATAGCCACTGGCATATAGCTTATTTTTTTGTCCAAAATCATAATTTAGTTTGGCATTCAAGTCATAAAAATAATATCCTCCGGTACTATTACCGTCGTTTTGGGCAGCAATGAGCGGACGAGCCAAAAGGTCAAGATAAGTACGCCTCCCTGATACTAAAAAAGAGGATTTGCCTTTTTTGATGGGGCCTTCAAGGGTAAGTCGCGAAGCAATTAATCCCCCACCCCCTTCTCCATGAAGTTTTTCTTTGTTGCCCTCCTTCATGTTAAGTTCAATGACTGAAGAGAGTCGCCCTCCAAAACGCGCCGGAAATCCCCCCTTGATCAGCTCGACGCTTTTGAGCGCATCTCCATTAAACACCGAGAAAAACCCAAACAAATGACTTACATTATAGACGGGGGCATCATCCAGAATCACAAGGTTTTGATCGGGGCCCCCTCCTCTTACATAAATACCTGTTTGTCCTTCCGAGCCTTTTTGCACACCAGGCATTAACTGCAATACACGCAGTACGTCTTTTTCACCCAAAAAAGCTGGAATTTTCTTGATTTGCTGTACCGGAATATCAATTCGGCTCATCTGAGGCGATTCGCTGATACGCTCATTGTCACGCTTGCCAGAGACTACCACTTCTTCCAGCTGCCGTCCTATTGGCGCTAAAGAGATATTTAGTTCAGTGTTTTTATTTAATCGAAAACTACGCTGTGCGGTTTCATATCCTACAAAAGAATAGGCTATTGTGACAGAATCATTGCTAGGGAGAGTCAGAGAATAAAAACCGTAAGTATTGGAAGTGGTGCCAGTAGTTGTTCCGGGTAAAAAAACATTTACTCCAATGAGTTGCTCTTGGCTCCCTTGTTCTCTAATATAACCGCTAATAGTGAATCGCTGCTGCGATAAAGTAGAAATTGAGATTAGAAAACAAAATAAAAAAAACTTCATTCTATGGCTGTTTAGGTAATGCGTCGTAAGTTTGATTTTTAATTTGAAAAACGAATTCTTTACTGAAAATAGTATCATTTGCTAATAGGGAAGTAAAATCTCTATCAAAATAATATGGAAAATATCCTTATTCTTAACGCTCAAGTTGTCAACGAAGGGCGGACAATTTCGCAAGACATTTTTGTAAAAAATGGCTTTATTGAGCAGTTAGGTACTAATCTTGCACATCTTACTGCCGACCGTATCATCGATGCCAATGGGCAGTATCTTTTGCCGGGGGTTATTGATGACCAAGTACATTTCAGAGAACCAGGTCTTACTCACAAAGCTTCTATCTATACCGAAGCCAAAGCTGCCGTAGCTGGCGGAGTGACTTCCTTTATGGAAATGCCCAATACAGTACCAAATGCACTTACTCAAGCATTGTTGGAAGACAAGTATCAAATTGCCTCTAAAACCTCGTTGGCTAACTACTCTTTTTTTATGGGGGCATCCAATGATAATTATGATGAGGTCATGAAAACAATTTGCCCTGATGTATGTGGAATCAAGATTTTTATGGGTTCTTCTACCGGTAATATGCTTGTTGATTCACCCGATGTGCTAGAAAAACTATTTTCAACGGCACCTTGTCTCATTGCAACCCACTGTGAAGATGAGCCGACTGTACGTCAACGTACCGAAATGTTTAAAGAACGCTATGGTGACCAAGTCCCCTATGATATTCATGCCCTGATTCGAAACGAAGAGGCTTGTTTGAAATCGTCGTCGTTGGCGGTAAGCCTTGCCCAAAAATATGGCACCCGTTTACACATATTGCATATTTCTACTGGCGAAGAAACTTCACTTTTTGAAATAGGAAGTTATGGAAATTCATCCATAAGCGACACAGAAAAGCAGCGAAAAAAAATCACCTCCGAAGCCTGTGTACACCATTTATGGTTTGATGCCGAAGACTACCACCGACTTGGAAATTTGATAAAGTGCAATCCCGCTATCAAAGCTCCTCATCATAAAGAGCAAATACTACAGGCCGTTTTAGACAATCGTATCGATGTAATTGCGACCGACCATGCCCCTCATACGTGGGAAGAAAAATCCAAGGGATATTGGGCTGCCCCTTCAGGTTTACCTTTGGTGCAGCATTCTCTCAATATAATGCTCGAATTTGTAGCCCAAGGCAAAATCTCCCTTGAAAGAGTGGTGGAGAAAATGAGCCACGCCGTAGCCGACGTATTTAGGATTGAAAAACGTGGATACATTCGAGAAGGCTATTGGGCAGATTTGGTACTAGTTGATTTGAATCAAACTACTTCCGTATCCAAAGAAAATATTTTGTTTAAATGCGGCTGGTCTCCGTTAGAAGGAACTACGTTTCAGTTTAAAGTGACTCATACCTTGGTATCAGGACATGTGGTTTATGAAAATGGTACTTTTGACGAATCGAAGCAAGGCAAACGTTTGCGTTTTTCTCATTAGGCTTTAAAAACTAGCTCGGTTCGCCCCACGTTTTATCCGTTTCATCGGGAATAAGAGCGAGTTTGTCATTTTTTTTTGGTGTGATGCAACCTTCCATCACACCTTTGCATCATAATGTTGTGTGAAGCAAATCTTCAATGTTTATATGACAAACGGATGGATTTAGCGAAGAGCCAAAATCGCCTACCATTTATCCTGAAAATTTGCCTTCTATCACTAATTTAACAAAAAACAAGGTACTTTGTATTGCATAATACCATAGCAAACATATATCTTTGTATCAACATTACAGCCAGACAACAAAATAGATAAAAAATCGACCATTTTAAAAACCCGTACAGTCATGAAAGCTATCACCCTCGTCGCCGTTTTGTGTTTGTTAAGCACTTCTGCTTTTTCGATTGGTCGCCCTCACAATATCTTTGCTAACCACAAGGCTTTAGTGGAACGTACAGCGGCAAATCAACCGAAAAAAGTAAACGTAACCCCGAGTACTTCGGTATTGAAAGAAGTGACTACCAAAGCACAAAATGGCGCGGAGGAAACTCGCCAAGCTGTTTCTACGATTGGGAGTATTGTGGCAATATTTTGGAAATTAATCAATTCATAACCACAAAGCGATAAGTCTAATCGCTTGTGTATATATCCTTTCTAAAATTTAAACCAACCATATCAGGTTGGTTTTTTTTGTGCCTAATCTTATTGAGCAAGTTTTACGACTTGAAATAACTTTTGTATTCTTTGGTCCAATGGTAAGCTCCAAAAGCCGCAATAAAGCAAAACACAAAATACAAAAGTGAATAAAGCTTCACGTCTTTGATATAGTACATGTAAGTAGAAATAATATCAATTAACAACCACACATACCAAGATTCAATTTTTTTACGAATCAACATAAAGGTCGCCACCACACTCATGATAGTCGTAAACGAATCGATGTAGGGAAAAGCACTAGGAATACTAAATAAGCGAGGAAACCACTCATGAAGATTTTTAGCAAAATGTCCCATCAGAAACGTCGCTCCTACCCCACTTACCCCAAGCACTAGCCATTGGGTTACTGAAAGTTTGCTTATTTTTAATTCTTTTTTTTGGTTGGCCTCTTCTACTTTAGGAAATTTCCACTGCCACCAGCCTATTAGGTTTGTAATAAAAAAGAAAACCTGCAAAAACATATCAGGATAAAGCTGGATTTGATAGAACATCACAAAAGCTAGAACTACATTAAAAAGACCTATAATCCAACTCCATACATTTTCACGAGCCGACAACCACACCGCCACTGCCCCTGTGACAGTAGCCCAAAACTCTAAATGGCTCATTTTATAACCCAAAGCCTCAAAAAAAATGGTGTTAATATCAAAAAAATTCATTGTGTGTTCTTTGCGTGTTTGCTTGAATGGAAGTATGTTCACCAAACAAATTATTTTTTTGTACAATAGTGCAATTTTAGCTTGAAAAAGTCTATTTTGCATCACATAACCCTCGATGAATCATCCTCCAATATCAATATTATGGCAAAATCAGCAAAAACTAAAAAAGAAGACGTAGCCGAAGTTCCCGCCCCAAAAAAAACTCGCAAAAAAGCCGAAATCGTACCCGAACCTATCGTAAATGACCCTTTGCAGGGTGTCGAAAATTACTCCCGGCTTACTGATTTTGATATATATCTTTTTAAATCTGGCAAACACTATAAGCTATACGAAAAGCTTGGCTCTCATGTAATGGAATACAAGGGAGTAATAGGAACTTACTTTGCCGTGTGGGCACCAAACGCCCAATACCTATCGGTCATTGGCGACTTTAATGGTTGGAACAAAGGAAGTCATCCCTTGAGTCTACGCTGGGACAACTCAGGGATTTGGGAAGGTTTTGTACCTCATATTGGACGGGGAGAAGTTTATAAGTATTTTATTAAATCCAACATCAATGACGCAGAAATTGAAAAAGCAGATCCCTTTGCTCTTTGGTGTGAAGTAGCCCCCAAAACGGCTTCTGTTGTGTGGGATACATGGCACGAATGGCAAGATGCTGAATGGTTGCGCAATCGCCGTAAACACAACTCCCTCACTTCGCCTATATCGGTATATGAAGTGCATTTGAGTTCGTGGATGCGCGACCCTGCGGAGCCTACACGATTCTTAAACTATCGAGAAATTGCCGATAGTCTTGTGGGATACGTCAAAGATATGGGATTTACGCACGTAGAATTGATGCCTATCATGGAAGCTCCCTATCCTCCCTCATGGGGCTACCAAATCACGGGTTATTTTTCTTGCGCGTCGCGTATGGGTGCTCCACAAGATTTGATGTACCTCATTGAGCACCTTCACCAAGAAGGCATCGGTGTGTATATGGATTGGGTGCCGTCGCATTTTCCGGGCGATGCTCACGGTCTTTTTGCGTTTGACGGAACGCACCTTTACGAACACGCCGACCCCCGCAAAGGCTATCATCCTGACTGGAAAAGCTTTATCTTCAACTATGGTCGCAATGAAGTGCGTTCCTTCCTGATTTCAAACGCTATATTTTGGCTTGATCGCTATCATGTAGATGGCCTCAGGGTAGATGCAGTTGCCTCAATGCTCTACCTTGATTATTCTCGTAAACACGGCGAATGGATTCCCAATGAATTTGGTGGACGCGAAAACCTAGAGGCCATTGCCTTTTTACGTGAGCTAAACGTAGCTATTTTCAGCGAATTTCCCGATGCACAGACGATTGCCGAAGAATCTACGGCATTTCCCGGCGTATCTCGTCCTACATACATAGGAGGACTTGGTTTTGGGATGAAATGGATGATGGGCTGGATGAACGATACCCTCAAATATTTCCAAAAAGACCCTATGTATCGTCGTTGGCACCAAGACCAAATTACATTTAGTCTAGTATATGCTTTTTCCGAAAACTTCATGCTTCCTTTATCTCACGATGAAGTTGTATATGGTAAAGGCTCCCTACTTGATAAAATGCCCGGCGATGAGTGGAAACGCTTTGCTAATCTACGTCTTTTGTTTACTTATATGTACACACACCCAGGCACCAAGTTACTTTTTATGGGTGGGGAATTTGGCCAACTAAAAGAATGGAATTTTGAGCAATCGCTTGATTGGCATCTCCTCCAACTTGCGCCCCACAAAGGAGCCCAAAATTGTTTGAAATCATTGAATCATTTGCTCAAAAACCAACCTGCGCTTCACGACTATAACTTCTCTGCCGAGGGTTTTGAGTGGATTGATGCCCAAGACCGCGACAATAGTATCGTCGTTTATTCACGTAAAGGAATTAATCCCAGCGATACTTTGGTGGTAGTTCTCAATATGACACCCACACCCCAAAGTGGCTACCGTATCGGTATTCCAGCAGAGGGTGAATGGGAAGAAGTTTTCAATAGCGATGCTTCAGATTTTTATGGTAGTGGGGTGAGTAATACCCAACACATCGAAACAGAAAATCTCAAATGGCACAATCAGCCGCAGTCAACGGTGATTACCATTCCTCCTTTAGGAGGGATTGTTTTGAAGAAAAAACCTTAATCTATTTTAAAATCAATAATGGATTCTGTTTTTTTTACAAAAATCTTTTTTCATATCTTGTTGAACATAAGTTGATTGGATTTAATAAAAATAAATAGTTATTAGTTTCATCTTATTTGTTGAAATTTTTATGTCTTTCTTGGCGTTAATTCGAATGTAGAGTTTATACACTAAATATTAACATACATTGCCATGAAAGACCGTATCTTGACCATCCTAGAAGAATTTGGCGTCGAGCGCCGTACCGTAACAGATCAAGTTCATTTTGTCAAAGATTTGGGCTTTGATAGCCTCGATACAGTAGATTTGATGATGAAACTTGAACAGGAATTTGGACTTCGCATTCCAGATGAAGATTATCATAAACTCACTACAATGAGTAAATTGATGCAGTATTTGGAAGAAGAACAAAACGTCGCTATGGCATAAGAGGTCTTATTTCCAAACATTCATAAAGAGGATATAACTACCTAAGTTGTATCCTCTTTTCATATTTAGCTACTTCTTTTTGAGCTTACATATGCACCCTCTTTTTTCGGACGAATATTACATGCAAATGGCGCTTTATGAAGCAGAAGCTGCCGCAGAAGCGGGCGAAATTCCCGTCGGAGCCGTCGTAGTGTGCCAAAATCATGTGATTGCGAAAACATTCAACCACACTGAAAAACTCTCCGATGTCACGGCTCATGCCGAAATCCTTGCCATCACCGCTGCCGCCGAATACTTAGGAAGCAAATACCTCAAAGATTGTACACTTTATGTAACCTTAGAGCCTTGTGTCATGTGTGCAGGAGCGCTTTATTGGTCCCAAATCAGCAGAATTGTTTATGGTGCCTCTGATGAAAAACGTGGCTTTTCGCTCATTCAACCCTCTATTTTACATCCAAAAACTATCGTTAAAAAAGGCGTTTTAGAGGTAGAAATAACCCAATTGTTGAAGAAATTTTTCCTCAAGCTGCGAACGTAATCGGCTGGCATGGTGTTTTGGAGTCGAATCTTAATTTTTAAAACTTCATAAATTCAATATCTACTATGGCTTTTACATTAGCTCCTCTGCCCTACGCCTCTGATGCGTTAGAGCCTCATTTTGACCAAGCTACCATGGAAATCCACCACGGTCGTCATCATAATACCTACGTTACCAACCTCAACAACGCGGTAGCAGGTACCCCCAACGAAGATAAAAGCTTAGAAGAATTGGTAGCCAATGCCGGTGCTATTTCACCAGCAGTACGCAACAACGGCGGTGGTCACTGGAATCACACTTTCTTTTGGGGAATTTTGTCGCCCAACGGCGGTGGACAACCCGTAGGCGCTTTAGCTGAAGCTATTGATGCAAAATTTGGCTCATTCAGCGCTTTCAAAGATGAATTCAAAAAAGCAGCGCTTGGCCGCTTTGGTTCAGGATGGGCATGGCTTATCAAAACCGAAGATGGAGGCGTAGCAATTACTTCTACTCCCAATCAAGACAATCCTTTGATGGACATCGCCGATGTAAAAGGAACTCCTATCATCGGACTTGACGTATGGGAGCACGCTTATTATTTGAAATACCAAAACAAACGCCCCGATTACGTGGATGCGTTTTGGAATGTAGTAGATTGGAACGTAGCCGAAGCTAATTTTCAAGGCTAAATAATCTTTTAGGGTAAAACCTATAATTACGGCGACAAACTGTGTAAAACGGCAGTTTGTCGCCGTAATTATTTTTAAAATTCCATCATACAATATTGCAACGCCCTCACTCTCAAATACGTAAGACCGTTAGATAAACTTATTGGGGTTTCTTTGTGTTTTCCCTTTAAATTTGCATTCATCAAAATCTTAATTTGTTCACATTGACACCTTCCATGGCAGCAATAAATTGTTCTTTTTGCGGTAGGCGCAAAAACGAGGTTCAACTCCTCCTTTCTGGAATTGATGCCCATATCTGTAATTTCTGCATCGAACAGGGCTATGGCGTAGTTCAGGAGGAATTGTATCCTAAAAAGAAAAAGGAAAAAACTAGCACACCTAAGTTTAACCTTGTCAAACCCCTTGAAATCAAACGCTATCTTGACCAGTATGTGATTGGCCAAGATGAAGCCAAGAAAACATTATCTGTAGCGGTATACAATCACTACAAACGCCTCATGCAACCCAAATCTCAGGATGAGGTGACTATCGAAAAAACCAACATCATCATGGTGGGTGAAACAGGTACAGGCAAAACTTACTTGGCACGTACCATTGCGAAGATGTTGCAAGTGCCTTTTTGTATTGCTGATGCGACCGTAGTTACCGAAGCGGGTTACGTGGGCGAAGACGTAGAGACGATTCTGACTCGCCTTCTCCAAGCGGCAGATTACAACGCCGAAGCCGCCGAAAGAGGTATTGTGTTTATTGATGAAATCGACAAAATAGCCCGCAAAAGCGATAATCCTTCTATCACTCGTGATGTGAGCGGCGAAGGCGTACAGCAAGCCCTTCTCAAGCTGCTGGAAGGCTCTATCGTGAATGTTCCGCCCCAAGGAGGTCGTAAGCACCCCGACCAAAAACTCATTCCGCTTAATACCGAAAACATCCTTTTCATTTGTGGGGGAGCTTTTGACGGTATCGAGCGCCATATTGCCAAACGCATCAACTCCCGCCCCATAGGCTTTACCAACGACCGCCGTTTGGGTGAGATTTTTGATAAAGGCAACTTCCTGAGATATGTAGCAGCGCAAGACCTTAAGTCTTTTGGTTTGATTCCCGAATTGATAGGCCGTCTTCCAGCATTGACTCACCTCAACCCGCTTGATGCTGATGCCTTACGTCAAATTTTGACAGAGCCTAAAAATGCCCTCACCAAACAATACCAAAAATTGTTTGCGATGGAGGGTATCAAACTACACTTTGACGCCGACGTACTTGAGTATATTGTAGATCAAGCACTTACTTACAAATTAGGCGCTAGAGGATTGCGGTCCATTTGTGAGGCTATCATGACCGATGCTATGTTTGACCTTCCTTCGATGAAAGATGTCACTGAGTTTACACTTACGCTTGATTATGCTCGTGAAAAGTTTGAGCGTTCATCGCTATATGTGCTAAAATCTGTTGCTTAATACACCCTATTTTTTTTCCATTTTGACTTTCCCAAGTTAATTCTACTCAAACAAAAAGAGTAAGAACATAACTTGGGAAGTTTTTTTTTAGCTATATTCATCCCCACCAAAACACAGATTTTAACGTATGAAAACCTTAGTACTTTTGCATGGGCACGGAGTTGACTCTAGAATATGGGAACCTCTAAGCACAAAACTTTCTGGTTACAAGATACTCACTCCTGACTATTCGGCAGAGGTAGCTTACCAAAGTATCGAAGCTTATGCCGATTGGCTCTATCAATGGCTGGTTTCGGTGGGTGTTGAAAAATGCACTTTGCTAGGCCATTCAATGGGAGGCTATATCACTTTAGCTTTTGCCGAAAAATATCCTGATTTGTTAGAAGGCTTTGGTCTTTTTCATTCCACGGCATATGCTGACGACGAAGCAAAAAAAGAACAGCGTAAAAAAACGTTGGCATTCATGGAAAATCACGGAGCAGCTGCTTTTATTCGTCAATCAGGCCCTAATATGTATGCCGAAGAATTTGCCGAGAAAAATCCTGAACTTGTCAAAAATCATGTGGAGCGATATAGTCAACTTCCCACTGATGCCCTCATTACGGGGTTTAAAGCTATCATGAATCGCCCTGACCGTACCCACCTACTTAGCGAAACCTCCCTGCCCGTTTTATTCATTTTTGGAAAACAAGATAAGCTCATTGTATTTGAAAAAAACATCGGACTTTCCGAACTACCCCAAAAAGCTTCTACGGTGATTTTGGCCCAAGCAGGACACATGGGCATGATTGAAGATACGGATGCTTGTGCAGACTCCATCAAAACTTTCTTACAAACCACTTAAGTAATTTTATCCGCTCGTCTTCTCTCTATTGCCATTTGTCAATGTGAAAGAATCTACGGAACTTTGACCAAGGTTTTGGGCTTATGAGTCCAAAACAGTTAACAATTAACCCACGCGTAAGCGATGATTTCTAACGAACTTCTATTTTTCGGAGCGTTTTCGCTCTTTGTTATCTTCATCATGCTCATTGACCTTGGTGTTTTCACCAAACAAAAAAGCCATATTGTTAGCTTTAAAGAAGCGGGGATTTGGAGCGCGGTTTGGGTAGCTTTATCGATTGGTTTTTATTTCTTTATTAAAAACTACGGCTATTTGGTGCATGATGTCTCGGATATGGAACATCTTGAGGCAATTGTCAGCAAATATGCGAATCATCTGAAGCTAGTACCCGGCAATTTTGAAGAAAGTTTACAAATTTTCCAAAACAATATGGCCCTTGAATATATCACGGGTTATCTGGTAGAATATTCCCTCTCCGCTGACAATATTTTTGTGTTTATTTTGATTTTTAGCTCCTTCGGAGTTCACGAAAAATTCTACAAAAAAGTACTCATTTGGGGGATTTCGGGGGCGGTATTACTCCGCTTTGTATTTATATTCGTAGGGGCAGCTTTGCTCCAAAAATTTGAATGGATTATTTATATCTTCGGTGCTTTTTTGGTATACACAGGTATTAAGATTTTGTTTCAAAAAGAAGAAGACGAGCAAATCAATCCCAACGAGCATATTGCTGTAAAGTTTGCATCTAAGTACTTCAATGTGTATAAAAGAAATGTCATTGATCATTTCTTTGTCTATCACAAACGTTATAAAAAATGGTACATCACACCCATTTTTGTAGTAGTGATTGTGATTGCCTTTACCGATTTGATTTTTGCGGTAGATTCTATTCCGGCCATTTTTTCAATTACCAAAGACCCCTACATTGTATTTTTCTCCAATGTTTTTGCCATTATGGGGCTTCGGTCTATGTTCTTCTTTTTATCGAGTATTATGGACAAATTCCATTATCTCAAGCCTGGGCTTGGTATATTGTTGTCATACATAGGTATCAAAATGCTGGCTCATCACTACCTAGAGGCATGGGGCTTTAAAACGATTTATTCGCTTTATATCATTGTGGGGATTTTATCAGTCGCCGTTATTGCGTCTCTTTTATTTCCTAAAAAACCCGAACTAGAGACTGCCCAATGATTTATCATCTCGTAAGTCCAGCGTATTGGGCACAGTTTGAGCAAGAGACCGCCTATGTGAGCGAGTCTCTTGCTACCGAAAATTTCATCCATTGTAGCCGACACGAACAGATTGCAGGGGTATTAGAGCGTTTTTATGGCAACGTTTCAGAATTGCTATTACTCCACATTGATGAGTCAAAACTCACATCGCCGCTTTTGTACGAAGCGGTTGCTGATAGTTCCGAAACTTTTCCGCACATCTATGGGCCGATTAACCGAGAGGCGATTGTGGAAATAAGCTGGGGAAAGCGAACTTAGGGGTAGTTTGCCTTTTTACTCCGCTCCCCGCAGTACCATCACAAAAGTAGTCCCCTCGCCCACTGCCGACGAAACACTCAACTGCCCTCCATGCTGCTGCATAATCTGACGAGACAAGCTTAGACCAATCCCTGAGCCTGTTTTTTTGGTAGTATAAAAAGGAATAAAAATCCGCTCTAATGCTTCGGGTTCGATACCTTGTCCATTATCAGCAACCTCAATATACATACGCTGACTCATATCGGCATAGGCTTTAACGGTAAGGTGAGCATTGGGAATTTCCTCTAAAGCTTCAATGGCATTTTTCACTAAATTGATAAGCACCTGTTCGATTTGGTCGGCATCCGCTTTAAGGATGAGAGATTCGGGCAGTACTGTTACGGTAGTTTCGATAGAAGCATCTTGTAAGCCTTTCTGAAACAATTGTACAATCCTATTTAGCAATTCTTTGGCTGGAATATCTACTAAAACAGGCTTTGGGAGCGTCGTAAAATCACGGTAAGCATTCACAAATTGGATGATGCCAGCACTGCGTTTTTGTAAAGTTTGGAGGGCTTCTTTTAAGTCTTGTACGCCTTCGTTTTCAGGGACTACAGGCAATATATCAAGCTCTACAATGTCTTTCATTGTACCTACAAGCGACAAAATCGGGGTCAAAGAATTCATGATTTCGTGGCGCAGTACCCTCGTTAGGTTTTGCCAAGCTTCGATTTCTTTCTGCTGCAATTCGGATTGAATATTTTGAAGCACCAAAATTTTCAAAACTTTACCTCTCAGTTGGATTTGCGTAGCCTGCACCGATAGTGGCTCATCGTCAGGCGTTTGATAGAGCTGCCTTACGCCAGTATGAAGATTTTCTACCAAAGTATACAGCTGCGGATGAGACTCTTTCAAGTCGTCAAGCTGACGCAGGCGATAGATATTAAGCATTTTAAGGGCGGCACTATTCACAAGCTCTACGCGCCCTTGACCACTAAAACTGATTAGTCCCGTACTGATATGCTGAACGATGGTATTGAGGTATTGTAGATTTGCTTCTTTTTCGGCACGAGCCACCCTAAATGCCTCCAATACTTCATTGAATTGTTGATTGATTTCGCGAAAGCTATCGCCCATTTTGTCATCAGAGCGAAATTTGATGGCAAAATCAGAATACCTTACTGACTCAAAAAAACGGGCAAGTTTGCGGTTGGTGTTGGTTACATAATAATACAACTGAATCACCGCAATCAAACACACCAATCCTATGAGGGCAGAGAGTACCCATTGCTGCTGAGGAAAAAAATAAATCAAGGCCGATATACTCGCCACTAGCCACAAAATCCGCCACAAAATCCCGATAGAAAAATGTCTCATAACCCGTATTTTTCCATGCGACGGTAGAGGGCTTGCCGCGACAGCCCCAATTCTCGTGCGATTTCGGTGATGTTGCCACTGTACTTTTTCATCGCTTTCACAATCAACTGTTTTTCCATTTCTTCGAGTTGGTATGTTTCCGAAAATTGCGACGCTTCGGTAAAAGCATTTTGAAAAAAATCTTCGGGTTGCAAGGCATTTTGTTGGGTAAGAATTACCGCCCGCTCTACAGCACTTCTAAGCTCGCGCACATTTCCGGGCCAATTATACCGTTGTAATTGTTTGACCAGTGGCGCACTGAAAGTAGTAACTACGCGCTTATATTGGTGCCGATACTGCTTTAAGAAAAACTCAGCCAGAGGCATAATGTCTTCAGGGCGCTCTCGCAAAGCAGGCAAACGCAGCTCAATGGTATTGATACGATATAGTAAATCTTGACGAAAGGCTCGTTCGGCAACCATCTGTCCCAGTGGCTGATTGGTAGCACATATAATCCTAACATCTACCTGTTTTGGCTTATTGGAGCCTACCCTAGTTACGACCCGGCTTTGTAAAACGGTTAGCAATTTGGCCTGCATCGGCAACGACAAATTGCCGATTTCGTCCAAGAAGAGAGTGCCACCATTGGCTTCTTCAAAACGCCCCGCTCGGTCTTCCTTTGCATCAGTATAAGCCCCTTTGACGTGTCCAAACAATTCTCCTTCAAACAAGCTTTCTGGAATAGCCCCCAAATCGACTGTGACAAAAGGCTTTTCAGCACGTTTGGATTTTTGATGAATCAACTGTGCCAAATCGCTTTTTCCGGTACCATTTTCTCCCAAAATCAATATAGTAGCATCCGTAACGGCTACGCGCTCGGCGGTTTCAAAGAGCTGCTGCATGAGCGAACTTACAAATACCAAATTGATACTAGAATTTTGGTGAGGGGGTGTTGCTTTGTTAGTAGTCATGGGGGCCGCTATACCCACCTGTGCTTTATCATTAGCCCTTTTCTGAACTCCTGCTTGCATCGTAGCCAAGAGTTTGTCGTTTTCCCAAGGTTTTAAAACAAAATCCATTGCCCCAGCTTTCATAGCTCTAACCGCCATTTCGACATCGCCAAACGCCGTAAAAAGAACCACCACCGCTAAGGGGTCAATATCCAAGATACGATCAAGCCAATCAAATCCTTCTTTGCCACTGATAACATCCCGCGTAAAGTTCATGTCAAGCAAAATGGCATCATAATCTCCATTGGTGACTAAAAAAGGGATGCGCTGCGGATTTTTTTCAATATCGACTTGGCTAAAATGACGCTTTAAGAGCAACTTAGCTGCACTAAGGACATCCACGTCGTCGTCAACAATTAATATTTTGGCTGTCTGCATTTGAGATATTTGTGAATGGACGATTTAATTTTTTCTCTGTAATCTTAAGAAGACTTTCTGTATTATTTATTACCCAATTAGGATGCCAAAATACGAAATCCCTCATTATCAACCATTAAGAAATAAGGCTATTTTTATTCTTGTCCAAAGCCGTACAACGGTTGTCCGTTTTCGGACAATTTGCGAATCATTCTCCAAAAACAAATCGCTCATATACAGGTACTTATATTTCTGGCACGGGTATTGGCAGCATTGTAAATGAACTCATACAGCCATAAAAACACGATTTGAAAATTAGTTTAGGTTAAGAGAAGCGTGAGCCAGACAAGGCGTTGTTATTAACAGCCATTTTGTTTACCATTTTTCTAAAAATTATTTTGCTTAAATTTATTTCACATGGAAGTTAAGAATCCGCTCATCAACCAAACCACGGGCAACCATACTCAAGGCTCAATGGACCGCGTACGCAAAAAGAAATTTTGGAATACCCAACGCATGCTCATGTTTGCGGGCGGGGCAGCCCTCGTGGCTTTTGTCGTTTATCAAGTATTTTTTGCAGATAAACGCTCTAAACTTAACGTAGAAGCCGAAAAACTCACGGTTTCCTCAGTCTCAAGAGGTTCGTTTGATGAGTTTATTGTGGTAACAGGGGTGGTACAACCCCTCAAAATCATCCGCTTAGATGCGATTGTAGGAGGGTACGTTAAAGAAAAACTTGTAGAAGGTGGTAGTATGGTCAATCAAGGACAGATATTGCTCAAACTTGAGAATCAAAATTTAAAGTTGAGCTTCTTGCAGTCAGAAACCGAAGCAAGCCGCTTGGTAAACGACCTCCAAAATACCCGCCAACAACTGAAAGTCAATCGCTTCAATATTCGCCGTACTCTCAACGATCTAGAGTTCAGAATCGACCAAGCGAAGGATATTTATGAACGCAATCAGAAACTCTTCAAAGATAAAGTATTGCCTGAGTCTGATTTTTTGAAATCAAAACGTGATTATGAGCTTTTGGTAAAACAAAAAGAAATCGAAACCGAATCACAAAACTATCAGGAAGAAAACGCCAAGATGCAAATCGCACAGCTAGAAGGTACGCTCTCACGTACTCAGAAAAACGTTGAGCTGTGGCGACAAACCCTCGACAACTTAGTGGTAAAAGCACCCGTAAGCGGGGTACTGTCTTCGATTGATGTAGAAGTGGGTTCTAATATCAGCCAAGGACAAAACATCGGACAAATCGACGACCTCAACGGCTTCAAAATGCGGGTTGCTATCGATGAACACTATATCTCACGGATTTTTGTAGGTCTGAAAGGTACTTTTGATTTTAACGGAAAAGAAAACCCCCTCACCATTTCTAGAATATACCCTGAAGTACGCAATGGTCGCTTTGAAGTGGATATGATTTTCCCTGCCACCGGCGCTGCTGAAGGAATCAAACGTGGACAATCTACCCCCATCCGTCTTTGGCTAGGTAAAGCAGAAAAGGCTCTTTTATTGCCAGTAGGTGGGTTTTTCTCCGATACAGGTGGCAACTGGGTCTATGTCTTAGACAACAGCGGCAAACGGGCCGTCAAAAGAAATATCACTTTAGGCCGCAAAAACCCCGAGTATTATGAAGTATTGGAGGGCCTTCAAAATGGTGAAAAAGTGATTACAAGTTCGTACGCCAATTTTGGAGATAAAGAAGTATTGGAATTAAATTAATCAACCCCTAAGAAAGAAACCCTCGGTTTTATATTGAGTCTCTTATCGAGTAGCCATTTTCATCCTCACAATTCTTGAATCCATAATTTTGACTTTACGATGATAAAAACAACTAATCTCCAAAAAATCTTCACTACCGAAGAAGTAGAAACAACAGCCCTGAACGGAATAGATTTGGAAGTAAAAGATGGCGAATTTGTAGCTATCATGGGGCCATCTGGATGTGGAAAATCCACCCTTCTCAATATCCTAGGATTGCTTGACAATCCTTCTGATGGCAGCTACGATTTTCATGGCACCGAAGTAGCCAAACTCTCCGAACGCCAACGCGCTCAGCTTCGTAAAGGCAATATTGGATTCGTATTCCAAAGTTTTAACCTTATCGACGAGCTAACGGTGTACGAAAACGTAGAGCTTCCTTTGCTTTATCTCAAAGTGCCTGCCAATGAGCGCAAGGATATGGTAGAGACTGTTTTGACCCGTATGAATATCATGCACCGTCGCAATCACTTTCCTCAACAACTCTCTGGTGGACAGCAACAACGGACCGCAATCGCGCGGGCGGTAGTAGCAAAACCCAAATTAATCTTGGCCGATGAACCTACCGGAAACCTGGACTCTGCCAATGGCGAAGAAGTGATGAAACTCCTCTCTCAACTCAACGATGAAGGCACAAGCATCATCATGGTGACTCACTCACCTTACGATGCTGGCTTTGCCCACCGTATTGTCAATTTATTTGACGGAAAAGTAGTAACCGAAAAAATGCGGGTTTAAGCCCTTTTAAGGAGAGAAAAGTAAGCATTATTTATTTTTCTCTCCTTGATATCTATCTCATACAGCACATTTTTTTCTTCATACCACTTGTCTTGAGTGAGGCAGTGCTGTTTGTGTAATGCTGCTATAAAAAACACAAAGCGAGTACAACGCTGTTTTTTCCCTTTCCTCATTTCTCAAAAACCTATTCAACAGCTAATCATGTTTAGTAATTACTTCAAGATAGCCCTTCGTAATCTCCAAAAAAACAAGGCTTTTTCGGCTATCAATATTTTAGGGCTAGCCCTCGGAATGGCTTGTAGCCTCATCATTATGCTATGGGTACAAGATGAAGTAGCGATGGATTCTTTCCATGAAAATGGCTCTCGCCTTTATCGGGTGATGGAAAATCAGTTTTATTCTGGTAAAATTGAGACTTATGCTTCTACGCCTGGTATTTTGGCCGAAAATATCGTAAAGGATATTCCCGAAATAGAAAAAGCAAGTCAGATGCTATGGGAAGAAGAACCGCTTTTTACGGTAGGCAACAATTTCGACAAAGAAAAAGGCCGCTATGTACAAGGCGATTTTTTGACAATGTTTAGCTTTAAATTAGACAAAGGAGATGCTCGGACTGCCCTCAAACGCCCCGACGGCCTTGTGATTTCTAAAAAATTGGCTGATAAATATTTTCCCAACCAAGATGCCTTAGGCAAAACCATCCGAATTGATAGCAAAGATGACATGATGGTGACGGGTATTCTGGCCGAAATCCCCAAAAACTCCTCCCTTAAATTTGACTTTTTGATGAGCTACGACCGTTGGCATAAAACCAACGCATGGGCCAAAGAATGGGGCAACAATGGCCCCCGCTGCTACGTAATGCTCGTCAAAGGTGCTTCTATAGAAAAAGTAAATGCCAAAATCAAAAAGTATATTAAAACCAAAAACAAAGACAGCAACGTAGAATTATTTTTACAGTCATACCAAGAGTCATATTTATATTCTAACTGGGACAGTGGTCGTCAAAACGGCGGTCGGATTGATTACGTTCGTATTTTTGCCATTGTTGCCATTATTATTTTGGCAATTGCGTGCATCAATTTTATGAATTTAGCCACGGCACGTTCGGTCAAGCGAGCCAAGGAAGTAGGAGTCAGAAAAGTAATCGGTGCCATGAAAAGTGTTTTGATTGGCCAGTTTATCGGGGAAGCTATTCTTATCACTTTTATGTCTCTTGTGATAGCCCTATTGATTGTGTTTTTGTTGTTACCTACTTTCAATCTGCTTACCGAAAAAGAGCTTTCTCTCAACTTTACTGAAGGCAGTTTCTGGCTCTTTTTAGTTATTCTAACCCTTCTTACGGGATTTGTAGCGGGGAGTTATCCAGCCTTGTTTATGTCGTCGCTCAATCCTGTCGTAGTCTTGAAAGGAGCACTTAAATTCAAACCTAGTGCCACTTATTTTCGCAAGGGGCTGGTGGTATTTCAGTTTGCATTATCTATTATCCTGATTGTGGGGATGATTATCGTACACCGCCAAATCAATTTTTTACAGACCAAAAATATAGGATTTGACCGCGAAAACCTGCTTTATATGCCATTGGAGGGAGATTTACAGAAAAATTTCGCTTCGTTTAAGCAAGCACTTCAAAATCAACCCGGCATCAAGCTTGTCACTTCTTCACAGGCCAATCCTTTGGAAGTGGGTTCTTCTACCCAAGGGGTGTCTTGGCCTGGCAAAGATACTACTCAGCTTCTCCTTTTTGCCAACAATTCTATCTCTTATGACTATATCCAAACCATGGGCATACAGCTGATTGAAGGACGTGATTTTGGCCCTCAATTTGGTATGGATACCACCAACTATATCATCAATGAAGCCACCGCTCGCAAAATGGGCTACAAAGACCCCGTTGGCAAAGAAATGACCATGTGGGGGCGCAAAGGGACGATTGTAGGCTTGATGAAAGATTTTCATCACAATACACTTCATGTAGCCATCGAGCCTTTGATTTTGCGATTACAGCCCAAAGACGAAAATTGGGGCGTAGTAGTAATTCGTACCGAGGCTGGAAAAATCCCAACGGCTATCGCTAGCACCGAAAAAATCTTTAAGCAGTTTAATCCTCATTTTCCATTCAAGTACTTCTTTGCTGACCAAGAACTTGCCAAACAGTACAAAAGCGAAAATGTAGTCAGCAATCTCTCCAACTACTTTGCCTTCTTAGCCATTTTTATTTCCTGTTTGGGTCTATTTGGATTGGCCGCATTTACTGCCGAACAACGTACCAAAGAAATCGGCGTGCGAAAAGTATTGGGCGCAAGCGTAGGCAACTTAGTCCAAATGCTTTCTTTGGATTTTCTGAAATTAGTGTTCATTGCCACGCTCATCGCCTTTCCTATTGCATGGTATTTCCTAAAGGATTGGCTTCAAAAATACGCGTATCGCATCGATATGGAATGGTGGTATTTTTTAATAGCCGCCGTTAGTGCGTTGGTGATTGCGCTTCTTACGGTCAGTTTTCAGGCTATCAAGGCGGCATTGATGAATCCCGTGAAATCGTTGAAATCAGAATAAATTCATTGTCACGTAGAGACGTTGCATGCTGTAGAGACGTTGCATGCAACGTCTCTACAATACCCCAACACGGAAAATAGAAATATGAAAACATCAAATAATTTCTTCCCTATTGCAGGTTGGGAGGCTGGCATGGCGGCCAATTATATCAAAATAGCGTTTCGAAATCTCTGGAAAAACAAGCTTTTCTCCTTCATCAACATCATGGGTTTGGGGTTGGCTATTCCTTTTGCGCTATTGGCCTTGATGCATCTTCAAAGCACTTTTGAGTTTGACAATTTCCACCCTCATCCCGAACGCATTTATCGAGTTTTGACCAACGAAATAACCCGCGAAGGAACAGTGACAAAGTATGCTTCGTCGCCCTACTTACTAGCAGATGAGTTAAAAAACAACTACCCTAGCATTGAAAAAGCCACCAAAGTGGTGCGGGATTTTGGCTGGGAGCTAACTACTCCGTTTAAGTCGTTGAAAGTAAACACCTTGTACGTAGAGCCCAGTTTTTTCGAACTTTTTGGGTTTTCGCTCACCAAAGGAAGCATTTCAATAGCTCCCAATACGTTGATGTTGAGTACTGAAGCCGCTAAAAGGTTTTTTAATGATGCCAATCCTATTGGACAAACATTGGTACATCCTACCTACGGCCCCATGACGGTAACGGGCGTGTTGAAGCCTTTTAAAAAGCAAACGCAGTTTCGAAGCGATGTAATGGTATCGATAGCGACGTTAGAAAAATTTCGGCCAGAGATAAAACAAAACGCGGAATGGGGAACCTACGAAACCCACACCTTTGTGAGAGTCCAGCCTAATGCGCCTTCAAATGCTTTAGATTTGGCACTACAAGGAGTGGCTAAAAAGACGAATATCAACCTAACCGCTACCAAAAAGACCAATCTGTTTCGGAAACAGGCTTTGGCCGATATATCTCCAAGTGTCGAGGATTTGAGATACAATCCCTATGTAGACTCTATGGAAGATATTTATTTCAATTTTTTCATTCCTTTAATGATTTTGTTGTTGGCCGGTTTCAATTACACCAACCTGACATTGGCGCGGTCGTTGAGTCGCTCCAAAGAAGTAGGTGTACGCAAAGTGATGGGGGCAATTCGGGTTCAGTTGGTGATTCAGTTTATTTGTGAAGCGCTTATCATTGCCTTTTTTGCCTTTGGGATTGGGTTAGTGTTGTTGTATTTTATGAAACAAAACCTTCAAGTACAATGGCTTACCTGGGAGGTCGAAAATAAAACGCTAATCGGAGGAATGTTTGTGATTTTTACTTTGGTGTTGGGTATTTTGGCAGGGGCATTACCAGCCGTTATTTTGTCAAAATTTCAGCCTGCTATGGTCTTGAAAGGTATGTTAGGCCCGATTTCATTTGGAAAAGTAAACTTCCGAAAAAGCCTGATTGTCATTCAGTTTGTAGCTACGTTGGGGTTCTTGTTTATGATTGGTCATATGTACAATCAGTTTAGTTATATGGCTACCGAAAACGATAATTTTAACCGAAAAGGAATTTTTAATTTATCATTGGCAGGGCAAGATTATCGTGTGTTGATAGATGACATCAAAAAGCATAAAGATGTAGAAAAAATAGGTTTGGTCTCCATGCCCTTTGGAGGTGTGCCTTCGCAGCAAGCCATTAAAGTGCACGAAAAGGATGAAAATTCATCCACATACTATTATTCGGTCGATAAAAACTTCATCGAAAACATGAATCTGACGTTGGTAGCAGGTAAAAATTTACCCTTTTCTTCTACCGACTCGACGGGGCATTTTATCTTACTCAACGAAACCGCCGTGCAGCGTCTGCGCCTCGGCACGCCTCGCGAAACGATTGGGCAGCAGGTATTTTTGAACAATGGTTTTCCTGCCCAAATTGTGGGCATAGTCAAAGATTTTTGTCATTTCCATTACCAATACAAAAAAGAACCGTTGGTTTTCCAGTACAATCCGTCACAATTTGCGATGCTGTCGGTGAAAGTCAACCCACAAGTGCATCAGGATGCTTTCTTGGCCGATATGAAGACCATTTGGAAAAAACACCATCCTTACAAAGAACTAGGGTATTCGTGGTACGAAAAAGAACTATATGACCGCTACTATCCGGCAGAAGATATGAAAATCATGGGCTTGGCCTCAGTCATCATTTTTGTAATTGCCCTTATGGGATTGCTAGGCATGGTGACATACAGTACCGAAAAACGCTACAAAGAAATCGGGATTCGGAAAGTAATGGGAGCAAGCGTATGGGAAGTGGTTCGGATTTTGTCGTGGAGTTTTTTGAAACTATTGTTTATTGCAGCAGTGGTCGCTTTACCGATTGGATTGGTTGAGAATATGTTTATGAATAAGATGTTTACTTTTTATGCAGGGTTAAACATAGGCTTGATGGTTCTGTTTTTTGGGGTAGTGTTGACTGTGGCCATTGGAGCGATTGCTTATTACGCGACCAAAGCTGCTTTGGTAAATCCCGTAAAATCATTGAAATCGGAATAAATTTATGCGTGCAGGGCCGTTGGAATGGTCGTTGCAATGCAATGACCATTCCAACAAATAATCTATATCATCATGGTACAAAACTATCTCAAAATCGCCTTTCGTAACTTAACTCGAAATAAGGTGTACAGTATTATCAATATAGCAGGTTTGGCAATGGGCCTAACGGCTTGTTGGTTGATTATGCTTTATGTACAACATGAAAAAAGCTATGATGAATTTTTGCCATATGCTGAGCGTACACACGCAGTAGCACTCAACATCAAAATGGGGCAGGATGAAGGTCGTACTACCAATACCCCGCCCCCTTTAGGGCCGCAGTTGGCGATTGATTATCCTGAAATTGAGATGTTTGCCCGAACGTTTGACCTAGGCACCACTGTCATTCAACGGGACTTGCCAAACCAAAAACCCCTACTTTTTAATGAAGACGGGATTATGGCAGCTGATACTGCCTTTCTCGAATTATTTGGTTTTCCGATGCAGCAAGGTGATGTATCATTGGTACTGGATAAGCCTAATAGTGTGGTGTTGACCGAAAAAATGGCAAAAAAATACTTTGGTAATTTGGATGCAATGGGTCGCTCCTTGACGATTAATGACCGCCCTTTTAGCATTACTGGTATCGTTAAAGACATTCCTTCCAACTCTTCTGTTCAATTTGATTTTTTGGTTTCAATGACCAATTTCAAAGTAGTGGAGCGTTTTTCGTGGAGCTGGGTATGGCTCCAAATGGATACATGGGTACGCCTTCGTAAGCCTCTTACTCCTGAGGCATTGGCAGCGCTTACCGATAGGTTTGATCTCATGGTACGTACTCATGCACCCGCGGCTTATCAACGCATTGGCCAAAATTTTGAGGAAAACATGAAGCGCGGAGACCGTTATAAAGTCGAACTTTTACCTTTAAAGTCTCTGCATCTGCATCAGCCGGGCCTCTCTTCCAGACTCAATACTTTGGGGGATGCCCAACAAGTTGAGTTATTTAGTATCATCAGTGTGTTGATACTAATCATTGCCTGCGTCAATTTTACCAACCTTACTACCGCACGCTCCTTACAAAGAGCTCGCGAAGTAGGAGTAAGAAAGGCGATTGGCTCGCAACGTAGCACCATCATTGGTCAATTTTTAATAGAAGCATTCTTGTTTAGTCTAATGGCACTAGGCCTAACTATGATTCTAGCATCTTTAGCTCTGCCGCTGTTCAATCAACTCACCGACCATGTATGGACTTTCAAGGAGCTTTTTTCACCAAATACCGTTGGTTTGATGCTGATATTACCCTTCATAAGTACGCTTTTAGGAGGAATCTATCCTGCCCTTTATTTATCCAAATTTAAGCCTGTAGATATCTTCAAAGCTGCGACTCCTTCGGCCAAAGGCGGACAGGGCTGGCTCCGTAGTAGTTTGGTGGTATTTCAGTTTGCGGTTTCTATCACCTTGATGATATGCGCCACGGTCGTTTATTGGCAATTACAATTTGCACAAAACCAATCGGCTGGTTTACAGCGCAAAAACATCTTGATTGTAGAAAATGTACGACACCTAGAATCTGAAAGTACCAGAGAAACTTTCAGACAAAAATTGCTCCAACTACCCGAAGTGCAGCAAGTAACACATTCGACTTTCTTGCCTTCTTTAGGAAGTTTTGGGGATTTTTATGAGCCAGAGCAAGGTACTCAAACCAGTCCTGTTGTTCAAAATTTACCTATTTCTTCTTTTTTAACCGACGAGTATTTTGTACCAACTTTGGGAATTCAATTGTTAGAAGGTAGAAATTTTGTTCATAATTCGACCCTTGATTCTACTTCAGTTATTCTTAACGAAGCAGCAGTAAAAGCCATTGGCTGGCAAAAACCCATAGGTAAATGGATGCGCTACCCTGGCAATCGAAACCAACGCTTTCAGGTAGTAGGAATTATGAAAGATTTTCACATTGGGTCGATTAGAGCAGCTATTGAGCCTGTAGCGATTTTTCATAAATCTTCTAAAACTTACCAAACTTGGGGTTCGTACCTAGCGGTCAAATTACAACCTCATACCGAAAAAGCGGCCATCGCCAAAATCGAATCTTTATGGCAAAAGAGTATCCCTAATGTTCCGTTTGAGTTTGACTTTTTGGATGCTTCTTTCAAGACGTTATATCATACAGAAAACAAAGTCAGTTTGATTCTAGGGGTATTTACGGCTTTGGCACTTATCATTGGCTGTTTGGGATTGTTTGCCCTAGCCACATTTTCGGCTGAAGTGCGTACCAAAGAAATTGGCATTCGCAAAGTCTTGGGCGCTTCTGTGTTAGGCATCACAGCACTACTTTCCAAAGACTTCCTCAAGCTTGTGATTATCGCGATTGTGATTGCTTCTCCTATTGCTTGGTATTTGATGTCGGCGTGGCTACAAGATTTTGCTTATCGCATCAGTATTTCGTGGTGGATGTTTGCGATTGCAGGAGGATTAGCCGTTTTGATTGCCCTTTTGACGGTTGGTTTTCAATCTGTCAAAGCGGCATTATCAGATCCTGTAAAATCATTAAAAACCGAATAATTGGTGTATTGCCCGTATTACGATTGCCTGTACGATTGCAGTAGAGACGTTGCATGCAACGTCTCTACACATTGGCATCATCCACATCTACGGGTCTTGCAGACAGACGTTATATAGACATTGCGTGCAGACGTTGAATATAGACGTTATACAGACAGACGTTGAATACAAACAGACGTTATACAAGACGTTGAATACAGACAGACGTTGCATGCAACGTCTCTACGGATTTTTTCGGACATACAGATTGTTGCTGATTGATTCTAATCGTACCTCTGGCCCGCCACCGTTTACGGTTCCTTCTAACAAATACCCAACTATCGGATTTTTCTGATTTTTAGATTTAAAATCAATATTTAAATCTGTATAAACCTCTCCTGTAATGGTCTTCATAGCCAAATTAACCCCTTGGGTTGTGGGCCAACTAAAATCCACATAGCCGCTGATGGTTTTGGCAAATACAGGACTGCTAGCACCTTTGATGTCGATATTGCCATTGATAGTTTCTAGCTTCAACTTAGCTTGCTTGGGCAAATACACTTGATAATTGATTTTACTACACACATAGTAATCATTGCCATTGCGCTCTGTGCGCCAAGTAGATTTAGACCCAGGGCAATCCTCCGCTTTGCCTTGTTTCATCATTTCTTTGTCAAAATCAGTTTTGAATACAATCTCTTCAGCGCTAGAAGATGATTCGACAGTAAGGGCATCATTGAGGTGACCGCTGTTTATGGTTACTTCAATCCTTATGGAGACTTCGGATTTGTCCCAGTATCTTACCTGAATGCTATCACCAAATTTTAGATTTAGGTTTACGGTTTGTTTAGCCGAAAAAGGAATTTTCTTTTCAATGATTTTTTGAGAAAAAGCTGTATTAATCACCAATAAGGCTCCCAGCAAAAGTGAAAAAGTTTTCATGGCAGTATGAGTTGTAGAGGGTTATTTTTGTTTCCGGAGGTAAATATTGCTACTTATACTATTGAGTTTAATTTCTACCCCGCCTCCATTGGTGGTAGCGTCGATATTATTACCGCCACCTACTCGGGGCATCCCTTCTTTGGAAGTTTTAAGACCAAGGTCAAAATCAGTATACATTTCACCAGTAATCGACCGAAGACTTAAATTGGCTTTGGTATTGGCTGGCAATGTCACATCAATAAACCCGCTAATCACCGAAATAGCACTTGGCTTTGTCTGATTGACATTCGAATACACTACTTTTACATCGCCACTTGTACTATTGGCCACCACAGGGCCGGTGACGTCATAGAGTTCAATTTTTCCATTTTTGGTCTTGATTTCTAAATCTCCATCCATATTTTTGATGTAAATATCAGCAGAGTGCCAGTTGGCTTGTTCATAAAAAATAGCCGCTTTTTTAGGAACTCGGATTTCGTAATTGGAATTTTTACGAGATGCCTTTTCGATTTTGAGTACGTTGTTTTGGGTGGTCACCGCTAGCCCAACACCCGTATTATCAATAGCCGAATTATACAAAGGTCTGAGTCCTTTGGCCTGCTCGGGTGGAGCCTGAAATCCATTTCCCTTAATGATTACTTCATTGCCATCGTAGCCTTCGATTTTGAGATTTCCGGCATCCATCTCAATCACAATTTTTTGCTCTTTCGAATTGGCAAATTTGGTTTTAAACTCTTGGGCAAAAACTCCCCCAACACACCCCAACAATAAGGTGCCTACTAAAATGTTTCGTTTCATGGTTTGATATTGTAAAGTAAGATGTATTGTTTTGGCCTCTCTTTAAGAGGTTGATTTTTTCTTCAATTGCATGACGCCTTCTTCTGCTTTTTGACGCACAATCTCCAATGCTTCTTGATTTTGGGCTAAACGTTGCATGGCGTCGGCGGCGCGTTTTTCTTTGATAGACACCAAAATTTCAATCAATGTAAGTTGCACATTGGGGTCGGTCTGAATCTTGAGTGATTGAATCAACCCTTCCCTTACCAAAGGCTCATTTTCAAACCGCCGTAACGCCTGACATGCCGCTAAACGGACGTTTATGTTGTCATCAAAATTCATGGTATTGATGAGAATTTGGGTAATTTCAGCATCCACCTCAGAGAGATTACTTACCTGATTGACCGCCCAAATACGCTCACTAGCCGAGGTGTGGGATTGGCTCAAATCCAAGCTTTTCTTCATGGCTATCATCTCGTGGCTCTGTATATCCATTGCTTGAGATTTATAAAGTGTGTACCCCCTTCCGCCCGCAAATCCAACCAAAATCAAGGTCACACCCGCCGCCACCCGTAAACCCCATGTAGTGAGTGTACGTACTTTGGTGCGATTGTGGAGTTGATTCACTATACGATAGCTTACCCCTGCCGACGGCTCTTGCGTGCGGGCATCGGTAGCATAGCGAAATTGTGCTGCGTGACTTTGTAAATGAACAGGAATGCCTTCTTGCTGAAAAAAATCGCGCAATTGCCGCTCTTCATCCAAAGACGTTTCGCCTTCATAATATTTATCTAACAATGCTTCAATGTCCTGATTCATAATTATTTACTTTTAAATACCCGTCTCTCACTTCCTTCCGCGCCCTCGACAATGCCACCCTTATGTTGTTGATGGTCATTCCGGTTATTTCTTGAATTTCTTCAAAAGAATACTCTTCCACATCTCGCAAATGCAAAATAAGCCTATGCTGCTCTGGCAATGCCTCTATAAGTTGGCGCATCAGGGCAGCGCTGTCTGAGAGTTCGGCCTGCTGATACGGTGACTTTGCATTGGTACTTATTTCTGGCAAGTTTGTCTCTGCTTCGGTACTTTGATATACTTTAGACTTTAGTTTATCCAAGCACATATTTCGGGTCATCTGTACGGCCAACGCTTCTACACTCTGGTAATTGTCAAGTTGTTGACGGTTGCTCCACAACTTCAGCAGCACATCCTGCAATGTATCTTCCGCTTCCTCACGACTGCGAAGAAATAGCTTGGCTATCCTATAAAGGCGCCCTTGGGTAGGAAGAACGAGTTGTGTAAAAGCTTTTAAATCCATTTCAATAGCAAAGACGATTGAGCTCAAAAAACATTACAAATTATTTGTAACTTTTTTTGAGAAGCGAAGTTTTCACGTCCAAATCCTCCACAACCTTTTTCTCATTTACTCTATATGAAAAAAAACAGCCTTTTTGAGAGCGCCTTCTTTCTCTTATTTATTATGAGCTACCAAGCTGGGTTTTCGCAGCAAACGATACCTATCAATCAAAAAGTAGCTCGAATTGATTCTTTTGTAACCTCTTTAGCCAATCATCATTTATTCAATGGAACTCTTTTGGTAGCCGAGGAGGGAAAAGTTATCTATAAAAAATCCTTAGGGTATGCTGATTTTGGGCGGGGCATACCCAATACCGACACCAGTCTTTTCAACTTGGCTTCTTTATCCAAACCTTTTACGGCGATTGCGGTGCTTCAATTGGTACAAAAAGGGCTGCTAAAACTAACAGATACCTTTGCTAGCTATTTCCCCAATTTTCCCTACACGGCAATTACAATTCAGCATTTACTGACCCAAACATCAGGTATTCCTGTCGTAGAACGCTACGAGGAGGAGTACATAAAAGCGTACCCAAAGGAAATTATTAGTACTCAAAAAGCCTATGAACATCTAGTTTCCTTAAACAAACCATTGAACTTTACGGCGGGGAATCGATGGCAGTACAACAATGCCAATTATTTTTTATTGGCATTGTTGGTGGAGAAATTAAGCCAAACCTCTTTTGCTTACTACATGAAAAAGAATGTTTTCACCCCTGCAGGTATGAAAAAAACCTACGTCCGAGAACTTGGCATGGCCAATACATCACGATATACATTACTCAATTTTTACAGCCCCACCTACCATAATGTCGATTCTCTAAACCCCGCCGAGCATTATACTTATTATCATTTGGGCAGTCTAATAGGGCCCAATAACATCATAAGTACGATAGAAGATTTGTGGCATTTTGACAATGCCTTTGCTGCTGGCAAGCTCCTCTCTTTGACACTGATGAAAACAGCCTTTATGCCCGTTGTACTAAACGACGGGAAGCCATTTCGCATGGGCAGCAGTACGCGCTCTTACGGTTTAGGGTGGAATGTTTATACAAGTAAGGCCGAACCCGCCGACACCTCTATTTTTCATGATGGGCGCATTATTGGTCTAACCACATTTATGCACCGCAATCTCACTAAAAAGCAAACGATTCTCTTCTACGACAATACTGAAAATAATCCAATACAAGTCATGGTTTCGATTTCTAATTTGTTGAATGGCACGCCTGCCTTACCCATTCGGCTCACCAAATCATTGGCAAAAGTTTATGGAGAAATATTGGTAAACAAAGGTATTGATGACGCCGCCACTAAGTTCAACGAATTAAAAAATGACAGCACCAATTATTACGTAGATGAACTAGAAATGAATCGCTTAGGCTATGACTTGCTCAAAGCGCCTTTTCCTAATCATAATGAATTGTCGTTGGAAGTATTTAAAATCAATACCTTACTTTATCCAAAAAGCGGCAATACCTACGACAGTTACGCGTATGCTTTAGCCAAAAGCGGCAAGAAAGAAGCGGCGATTGCGATGTACCGAAAATCTATTGTGTTATCTCCTAACAATGAGGAAGGAAAGCGGGCACTGAAAGAATTAGAAGGACAAAAGGAATAGCAACTCAGATAGACATAGCTACCTGATTATCTGACAATTGTATTTGTTTTTTATATTTATTGCAAAAAAAACTCTTTTTCCTGTAACCTTCTTACGCTTCGGAAGTTTCCACGTACAAATCACCTCATTAATCATCCTCGAAACACTTGAATACATTATCGGACAATGCGCTTATGCTTCGGGTAAAAGCCGGAGATTTAGACAAGATGGGCTTGCTCTTTGAGCGTTATCATCGGCCATTGTTCGCCTTTTTGTACCACATGACTGGCCAAGCCCATGCTTGCGAAGATTTGGTTCAAAATGTATTTTATAGAATGCTCAAATATCGCCATACTTTCAATGGTGATGGGGAGTTTAGAACTTGGATGTATCATTTGGCACGGAATATTTTGAATGATTCCTTCCGTCAACAAGAACGCTGGGGAGGCCCCAAATACGACATAGCCGAATTGGCCGAAAAGCTCGGCGGGGGTGTAGCGGCCGACGAACAACTCGAAAAGAAGCAAGAATTAGAAGCATTACAAGACGCTATGGCCAAACTTAGCCCCGAACATAGAGAAGTGCTGATAATGAGCCGATACCAAGAATTAAAATACGAAGAAATCGCCAAGATTCTGAATACTACCGAAGGCGCCATCAAAGTGAGAGTGCACCGTGCTTTGGGAGAATTAAAAAAAAATTATTTACACATTGAAAAAGGAAGCAAAGCTCATGAACTGTGAAGAGTCAAAACAACGGCTAACGGGCTGGCTAAATCACCAACTAACTGAGTCCGAACAAGAAGCCCTCAATAAACATTTAATTGAATGCCCGGATTGTCAGCGCGAATTTGAAACCGACCGCCAACTGTGGCAGCTAATGGGAAAGGTAACTATACCCCAACCTACTGAGCATTTGCGAGAGGGTTTTTATGCAATGCTCAACCATTTTAAAGAAACGGAAGCACCCAAAAAGACGAATGTATGGCAAGAATTTATCCAAAAATGGCAACGTTTTTGGACCCCACAACTAGCTCTTCGATTGGCTTATAGTATTTGTCTCATAAGCATAGGTTTGCTAGGGGGATACTGGCTAACTCGCCCCAAAGAAATGGCCTATCAGGAGCAACTGGATACTCTTACAAAAGAAGTACAAGATATGCGCCAAATGATGATGCTTTCGCTGATTGAAAACCCTTCGGCAAGCGAGCGCCTACGTGCTGTAAGCTATACCAAAGAAATCAACGAAATAGACAGCCGCGTGCTAGAAGCTTTGTTTACAACTCTCAACAACGACCCCAACGTCAATGTGCGTTTAGTGACTTTAGAAGCGCTGGCCCAAATGGCAAAAGACCCTCACGTGAGGGAGGGTTTGGTGCAATCGCTTCCCCAACAAGAGTCGCCGCTGGTGCAAGTAGCCTTGGCCGATTTGATGGTAAAACTGCAAGAAAAACGCTCTATCAGGGCATTTAAGCAAATGCTCCGTCGTGATGATTTGAATGATTTGGTAAAAACAAAAATCCAACAAACCATCAAAGACTTGTCATAGCCTCAAGCAACAGCAATAACTCACAGTCAGACAGTTACAAAAAAACGCTCTAAATAAAATAATCTCTCCAATAGCTATGAAACCTATTTTTCTCGCCCTACTGGCGGGCGTGGTACTCTCTTGTACCCAAACCTCCGCCCAATCTCTTGATTTTAAGGAACAAGTCAAGAAGGAATTTACGCTCCAACAAAATGCCGCCAATAGTACTTTAGCCATTTACAACATCAATGGATCCATTAAAGTAGAAGGCTACTCAGGCGACAAAGTACTGATAGAAGTTGACCAGACGATTTCGGCCAAAACTAAGGAAATTTTGGAGCAAGGCAAAGCCGAATTTAAACTGATGTTTGAACAAAAACCCGACAGCATCATCGCTTATATTTTGGAGCCCTATGATTCCCGTCCCAATCGCAATTGGAAAGATCGAAACTACAATCGACGTATAGAATACCGCTACGACCTCGATTTTACCATCAAAATACCGCGAGCGATGAGCATTCACATCTCAACCGTCAACGGCGGAAATGTCACCGTAGAAAATGTAGATGGTGCGCTCCAAGCCTATAATGTCAATGGTGCTATTACGCTCACCAATGCCAAAGGTGCTACCGAAGCCCGCACCGTTAATGGCAATGTGACCGCCAACTATACGGCTATTCCGCCCGGAAAATCTGATTACAAAACCCTCAATGGAGATATCCGAATCACCTATCCTGCGGCTTTATCAGCCGACTGTGAGTTTAAGAGCTTTCGAGGAGAGTTTTATACTGATTTTGAAAATGTAGAAAATCTGCCTGTCAAAGTGGTCAAAAATCAGGATCAAAAAGAAGGAAAAACCACGGTGTATAAACTCAATACCGAAACCTCCGTTCGGATTGGAAATGGCGGCAAAATCTTCCGATTTGAGACCTTCAATGGTAATATTTATATCAAAAAACAATCATAATCACCCAATTTTCTTATCCTCCATTGGTGTAGGATAAACAAAACAAGTCCTAACTTTCCGAAAAGAAGGCCCTATTAATACTATGAAAATCATTCAATTATCTTTCGCAGCTTTTGTATTCATAACTACCCACTTGTCGGTAAACGCTCAAAATGACATCAAAGAGCAATTGGTAGTACCCTTGACCGACCCCAACAAACCAGGTAGTTTGCGCCTTAATATGGTGAATGGCTCCATCAAAATAACAGGCTACAGTGGCAAAGAAATCATCATAGATGCTACGAGCGAGGCTCCTAAACCCCACCCTAAAGAAAAAACAGATGAACTCGCCACAGGAATGAAGAAGATTTCGACGCGCGGGGGGATTGACCTGACTGCCGAAGAACGTAACAACAACGTGAAAGTCTCTTCGCACTTTATGAAACGTCCCATGGATTTGGCGATTAAAGTACCACAACAATTTTCGCTTCAAATCAGCACAGTCAATCATGGAGACATAGTAGTCGAAAATGTAACGGGAGTACTGGAAATCAGCAATGTAAATGGTGCCATTCACCTCAACAACGTTTCGGGTTCGGCGGTGGCTACTACCGTAAACGGTGAAGTAAAAGCCAATTTCAAAGGTGTAAATACCGATACTCCTATGGCTTTTACATCCCTCAATGGACGATTGGATGTGACTTTCCCTCCAACAGCCAAGTTTAACGTTAAGCTTAAATCTGACCGAGGCGAAATTTACAGCGACTTTGACGTAGATGTAGACAAAACTACTCCTAAAGCCAACAAGGTTACGAAAGACGGTCTTTATAAAGTAAGCATCGACGACTGGGTAGAAGGCAAAGTCAACGGGGGCGGCAGCGAAGTAATGATGAAAAACATGCACGGTAATATTTATATCCGAAAGGCCAAATAGTTTTTTTGAACCATATAAGGGCATGGGAGTTGCTGAGAGCCCAACTTAAATGCCCTTATATGGCTGCATAAGATTACCTAAAATTCGGGGTGACTCATGTTTATCAATCTTTTAAACCACACCTATTTCCCTGTTTATGAAAACAGCCCTCTCATTTCTTTTTATTCTTTTTGTTGCTCCCATCTTTGCACAAAATCCTCAACTTGAATCAATTATCAAACGTGAAATGCAAGAACGGCGAATTCCTGGCTTGCAAATTGCCGTGGTTCAACGAGGGCAAATTGTATTATCGAAATCGTACGGCATAGCCAATCTCCAATACGCTATTCCCGTCACTTCAAAAAGCATTTTTCAAATTAATTCCTGCACCAAAGCCTTTACGGGTGTAGCCATTATGCAACTAGTAGAGGAAGGAAAGATAGACCTTGAGGCGCCTGTGTCACGCTATCTGGATAGCCTTCCACAAGCATGGCAACCAGTCAAAGTACGTCAACTACTCACTCATGTATCAGGCCTTCCTGACATTCTTAGAGTTTTAGAAACTTCGCCTCCCAATCTCTCCGAAGAAGCAGCATGGGCCAAAACGACTATAGCCCCGATGAGTTTTACTACAGGAACGCAGTTTAGCTACAATCAAACCAACTATGCGCTGTTGGGAAAAATCATTGATAAATACCGCCAAAAACCTTTTGCTGAGGTTTTTAAGGAATTACAATTTCAAGCGGCTGGAATGCCCAATACTGGTTTTGGTGATTATCGCGATGTCATTCCCAACATGACTCAAAGCTATAAATATGTTTCAAGTCTTAATGGGCAAAAATTGAAAGAGGAAAAAATCATTAATTTTAATGCTGAATTTCCGCCATTTCGCCGGACAGCCTCGGGAATGAACAGCACTGCCGAAGATATAGCTAAGTGGATTATAGCATTACAAAAAGGAAATTTGCTAAAAACTAAAACAGCCATCAAAACGCTTTGGACCGCAGGCACATACAACAATGGTAAGCCTACGCAATGGGCATTGGGGTGGATGACTAAACCTCGCGCGAAACACTCGGCTGTAGTTGCTACGGGTGGCGGACGGTCGGCCTTCTTTGTGTATCCCGAAGATGATTTAACGATTGTGGTCTTGACCAATCTATCAGGAGCTTCTCCCGAAGATTTTATTGATGAATTGGCGGGATGCTTCAACCCAGAAATCCCCGCTTCTGACCCGCTTACGGCACTTCACATCCAGCTTCGCAAACAAGGTTTTGACCAAGCGATTGCGATTGTAAAAGAACAAAAAGCAAAGGGCGGTATTCCGCCTTCGGAACCAGATTTGAATGATTGGGCTTATAGGCTTCTTAGTAAAGGTCGACTAACCGAAGCCCTCCCACTTTTTCATCTGAATGTGTATCTCTATCCCGATAGTTGGAATGTGTATGACAGTTATGGCGAGGCGCTTATGAAGAATGGTCAAAAAGAAGAGGCCATCCGAATGTACAAAAAATCATTGGAACTGAACTCCCAGAATGAATACGGAAAAAAAGCACTGGAGGCGCTCATGAAATAATACAACCTTAATCATTCCATTTCTCCTGTCCGTAAGTGAACGAAAAATCGTCCATTTACGGACATTTTTGTGTTTGTGGATTTATGTAATTTTCTGATTATTAAATAGATATGTATGTGGCATAAGTATTGTCCCGTCCTGTAGATTAAGACATGAAAACCCAACGCAGCTATGTTAAGTAACTATTTCAAAATCGCCTATCGAAATCTACTTAAAAGCAAAGGTTATGCCGCTATCAATGTAGTAGGTATTGCCGTAGCAGTATGTATCTGCTTGTTTTTGTTTTTAATAGCCTATTTACAACTAACTTTTGATGCTTTTCATACCGACGGCAACCGAGTTTTTCAAACATATTTCGTCAACAATGACCCAGAAAGCGCTCGCAAATCGGGTACGATGCCGATACCGTTGACGCCCGCTTTAAAAACAGAATATCCTGAGATTGAAGCCGCCGCGAGAATAGTATCGGGGAGGAAGAGTTTAATTGAATACCAAGGGAAATACTTTGATAAATTAGTGACTCTGACCGACCCAGATTTTATGAAGGTATTCTCATTTCCTTTGCGCAAGGGGAATCGCGAAGTAGTCCTTCAAGAATTGAGCAGCATTGTACTTAGTGAAAACACCGCCAAGGCTATTTTTGGAAACGAAGACCCTCTTGGAAAATCATTAAAAATTGGGAATGAAGGAACTCAGAAACAATACATTGTTACGGGTATTTTGAGTGATGCCCCCTATAATTCGACGATTCAGTACGATGCTTTGATTAGGGTTGAAAGCCTAGCCAATTACCAATCTGAAAAGGACAACTGGTTGAATAACTCTCATTTGGTTTTTGTCAAAACAAACCCACAAGTGACGCAAGCTACATTAGAAAATCGATTAAAGTCGTTTGCAAAAAAATATTATGCGGGAGTGATTGAGACACTTGTCAAAAAGGGTGTCAAGTCGGATGAGCGTGGTGATTTGTTTACTATTCGGCTTCAACCTTTGGCCGATGTTCATTTTGCTCGGGATATTGATGGGGGTAAGGGAACTCCTATTGCTTTGATTTATGTGCTGTTGGGTATAGGTTTCTTTATTTTGTTGATTGCCTGCATCAATTTTATCAATTTGAGCATCGCCCGTTCGTTTACACGTGCCAAAGAAATGGGTGTCCGAAAATCGTTGGGTGCTTTAAAAAAACAGCTATTTATTCAAATTTGGAGCGAGTCAACCATCATCTGCTTTATAGGATTTGGGGTGGGCATTCTTCTGGCTTTTTCGTTTTTGTCTGAGTTTAATGCCCAATTTAATGCTAAAATTCAACTTGAGTACGCATTCCAGCCTGGGTTTATGGCCGTTATGTTGCTCCTGTTCGTTTTGGTTACATTTATTGCGGGAGGCTACCCTGCTTGGCAAATGATTAAGTTCAATCCTGTAGAAGTACTAAAAGGGAAAGTTTCCCTAAAACGTCCAGGGCTTTTACGAAATTCACTCCTTGTCGTGCAATTTTCCATGTCTTGTTTATTGGCTTGTGCCACCATTATTGCGCTTCAACAGGTCGGTTATTTACGTCAACAGCCGCTCGGTTTTCAGAAAGAACAAGTCATCAGTATTCCTGTTGGCAATTACACAAATGGTCGGCAGGTACTTCAACGAATGAGGAATAAATTGGCCAATAACCCTGCTATCGTTTCTGTAACGGGTACTGGCGTCAATTTGGGAAAAGGTAAAGATCGCGTCAGTTCGAGGTCGGTGGTTGGGTTCACTTACAAAGGCAGAGAAATAGCCACCGACTGGTTGTTGGTGGATTATGATTACCTCAAAACACTGAATATCAAAGTAGCAGCAGGACGGGATTTTGACCCAGCTTATCCAAGCGATTCGGTCAATCGGTTGGTGATTACGGCGAGTATGGCCAAAGCGATGGGCGAAAAGAATCCAGTGGGTTTGCTGTTGGGAGATGATGGCGATACGACAAGTGCTAAATCCCAAATCATCGGGGTTGTGCCTGACTTTCATTTGTATTCGTTGACTTCAGAAAGTAGGCCGATTACGATGCACATTTCTAACACCGAAACCATTCATTATATCTTTGTTCGAGTCACGCCCCAAAGCTTGGTTAGATCAATGGACAAATTGAAAAATGTATGGAAAGAAGTAGCGCCGCAGGCCGAATTCATGGGCACATTTTTGGATAAAAATATTGACGATTGGTACCAAGATGAAGAAATGATGTCGCAGGTTTTTAGTCTAGCGGCGGGGATTGCCATTTTCTTATCTTGTTTGGGGCTGTTTGCGGTTGCCTTGCTGGTGATTGAACAGCGAACCAAAGAAATCGGTATCCGTAAAGTGTTGGGAGCTGGTCTTCCCAACCTCGTCATTGTACTTTCAAAGGACTTTATCAAACTGATATTGATTGCTTTGGCCATTACCATTCCATTGGCTTGGTTTCTGATGCAAAAATGGCTGGATAGCTACACTTACCGCATCGAAATCAGTGCGTGGATTTTTGTCGGTGTTGGTGCTTCTGCCATTATCATAGCGTTAATCACCGTTAGTTTTCAAACGTTGAAAGCAGCCTTGACAAATCCGATAAATAGTTTAAAATCAGAATAAAAGTAATTACAAAATAGAAATCATCTTCATACTTTTGCTCATTTACGTCAAAGAATACTAGCACAAAAATTTTGAATAACGTTGTCCACTCGCGTACAAAAAGTGTCCAGATTCGGACACTTTTTTATTTTTACGGCAATGTAATTTGCTGATTTTTAAAAAATTGACTATCTGGCATAGCTTTGGCAGAATTAAAGAACAATATTAATATTCATACAGCCATTCTTAATTTTAAGCACAGGAAAAGGAAATATTAGGAGAAAGGAATTGTGTTATTGAGTCTTTTCTCCATTTTCTATCTGTTAATCTTTCTCCTTTACTACAACCATGATTTTCAATTACCTCAAAATCGCTTGGCGAAGCCTAAAAGTCAACAAGCTTTTTTCGGCACTCAATATTCTCGGTTTATCGTTGGGAATCATATGTTTTCTAACACTAGCGTTGTTTGTACTTGACGAATTAAACTACGACAGCTTTCATGCAAATGCCGACCGGATTTGTCGTGTATACGTTCATTCGAATATCAATGGGCAAGAAACCAACAACTCAAAATCTGCCGCTCCATTAGGTGCATCGTTACTTAAAGACATCCCTGAAGTAATGTCATATACTCGTATTGGGTATTTTGGGCAACATATACTCCAGTACAGTGACAAAACATTCCGCGAACGCAGCATTTATACGGTTGATTCGACCTATTTCTCAGTTTTTTCGTTCCCTTTTGTTTATGGCAATCCCAAAACAGCGTTAAACGGACCTAACCAAGTAGTTTTGACAGAAACCACTGCGGCAAAGTATTTTGGAACGGTTAATCCCGTTGGAAAAACGCTACTTGTCGACGGAAACTCTTCGTATTTGGTGACGGGAGTAATGAAAGATTTTCCTGAAAAATCGCATTTCCGTTGTGATTTTTTGCTCTCTATGGCTACCTATACCAAAGAAGCAAATACTGATTACTGGCTGGGACTCGATTATACTACCTATATTTTGCTGAAAGCAGGGGTCAATGCTTCTCAGTTTGAAACTAAGCTAAAGCAAATCATTACTACCTACGTAAAACCACAGGCCGAAAAACTTTTGGGAATCCCGTTTGACAACTTTTTAGCCCGTGGAAATGCCTACGAGCTTAAAGTTCAGCCTCTCACATCTATCTATTTGTATTCTAAAGCAACATATGGCATTGATACCAATACTGAGTGGGGAGCAATGAAATTTGGCGACATTACCTATGTGTATATTTTTGGAATTGTGGCTTTGTTTATTTTGCTGATTGCGGTCATTAACTTTATGAACCTAAGCACCGCTCGCTCTGAAAAACGGGCAAAAGAAGTAGGCATCAAAAAAACGCTTGGCTCTGACCGTAAGTCGATTATTCAGCAATTCATTACCGAGTCAGTACTGATTACTTTTTTTGCGGTAGTGCTGGCATTGGCCCTTCTCCAAATCACCTTACCTCTATTCAATCTATTGATTGATCGCCACTTGACATTAAACTTGGTAGAGAATCTTTACGCTGTTCCTGCACTACTGCTCTTCACCTTGGCAGTAGGAGCATTGGCTGGGAGTTATCCTGCCTTCTTCTTATCGTCCTTTAAACCAATTGATATTTTCCTCAAAACAACTCTAAAGCGTAAAATTGGTTTTCGGAGTGCGTTGGTAGTAGCTCAATTTTCGATTTCAACGACTTTAATTATTGGGATGATTGTGATTAAGAGTCAGCTTAATCATATCCAAGAGCAAAATTTGGGTTTCAAGAAAGAATATTTGCTATCGATTGATAATGCCAACGCGCTTGGTAATCAAATCCCTGCATTCAAACAAGAGCTCTTAAAAAGTCCGCATATCGAAGCGGCAACCAATAGTTCTTTAATATTTTCATCAGGAGTTCCAGGAAAAGGCTTTTTGTTTGACAAAAAAGCTACCACCGACCCTGTATTGCTTCAAGCGTTGGATATTGATAATGACTTTCTCAAAACCTTTGGACTGCAATTAAAAGAAGGACGATTTTTTTCCAAAGACTTTCCAACCGATAGCGCGGCTATTATCATCAATGAAGCGGCACTCAAAGAATTGCCTAGTCGTTCGGTACTGAATAAAACACTGACAGTTATTAATAACCAGAATCAACCTGAGACATATACCATTATAGGCGTGATTAAAGATTTTAACTACGAATCGCTCCATCGCGAAATTCGCCCATTGGCATTTCATTTAAGTGCGGTTCGGCAAGCCAGCAGCCTTCTAACAGTACGTTTACGGGCAGGTAATCCTGATGCGGCATTGGCACATTTAGAAAAAACCTGGAAGCTCTTTGCCAAGGATGAAACTTGTCGTTATGGATTTATGGATGAAAACTTGGAACGTCTTTATGCAACTGAACGAAAGGTAAACATCATTGCAACGTTGTTTTCGGCATGGGCTATATTCATAGCTTGTTTGGGCTTATTTGGCTTGGCGGTGTTGATTGCAGAGCAGAAAACAAAAGAAATCGGAATCCGTAAGGTATTGGGGGCATCATTAGCGGAATTGGTGTTTACGATTTCAAAACCATTCCTTGGTTGGATTGTTTTAGCCAATCTTATTGCATGGCCAATTACTTATTTTGCCATGACCAATTGGCTACAACATTTTGCGTATCGCATCGAAATACGTTGGTGGATGTTTGTGATAGCCAGTTTTTTTACATTGCTAATCGCCTTTGCTACCATTAGTTCACAAAGCATAAAGACAGCACTAACAAATCCCGTCAAAGCGTTAAAATCCGAATAGCTATGTTTCAGAATTACCTAAAAACAACCCTGAGAACTCTCTGGAAACACAAGTCTTTTACGCTTATCAATGTCTTTGGTTTGGCGGCAGGCTTGACGGCTTGCATGTTGATTGTGTTGTACATTCAGCACGAGCTGAGTTTTGACCAATTCCACCAAAAAAAGCAGCAAATTGTTCGTACCATAATGCACTATAGCATCGAAGGAACGGCCAATAAAACAGTAATGACAGGGACGAAAGTTGGGCCTGCTTTGAAACGCGATTTTGCCGAAATAGAACAGTTTGTACGCGTGGCTGACCCCGCCTTTTCTCAGCAGAAAGTGGTCATTAAAAAAGGAGAACAACAGTTTAATGAATCTCGCTTTTTGTGGGCCGATTCTACGTTTTTTGAGGTGTTTTCGTTTTCGTTGTTGAAAGGCGACGCGGCAACGGCTCTGAACGGTACCAACAAAGTGGTGGTGACGGAAGCGATGGCGCGCAAGTATTTTGGGAATGAAAACCCCATCGGCCAAATCCTGCGGTTAGAAGACCGAGTGGATTATACAGTAACGGGCGTTGCGGCCAATACGCCCTCCAATTCACAGCTTCAGTTTGATTTTGTGGCGTCGTTTATGTCGCTCTCAGCCGCCAAAACAGAAATGTGGTGGACGGCCAATTACGTTACCTACTTTTTGCTCAAACCATCTGCTTCCGCATCGCAGCTGCAAGCCAAACTACCTGCTTACATGCGTAAGCAATCAGCAGAAACTGAAATGACAGGAAATAACTTTCTGACGTATCAATTTGAACCTCTTACGGACGTCCACCTTCGGTCGGAGGCGGAAGGCGGTATTATTGCTTCGGGCGATATTCGCTACATTTATATTTTCTCGGCGATTGCGTTGCTCATTTTAATTATAGCCACCACCAACTACATGAATCTTACAACGGCTCGCGCGACGGAGCGTGCCAAAGAAGTGGGGGTTCGGAAAGTGATGGGGGCAGTACGTGGGCAATTGTTTTGGCAATTTTTGGGCGAATCAATGGTGGTGACGCTGGTGGCTTTGCTGCTCAGTATCGTGCTGACAGTGTTGTTATTGCCTCTATTTAATACCCTGTCCGAACGCGAACTGACTTTGCAACTACTACTTCAACCCGCAGGAATAGGGGCGTTGGTAGGGGCGTGGTTGGTTGTCAGTTGTATTGCAGGGAGTTATCCGTCGGTGGCGTTATCGTATTTTCAACCGATTAAAGCGCTAAAAGGCGCATTTAAGAATACGGCTTCGGGCTTGGCTCTGCGTAAGTCGCTGATTGTGTTACAGTTTATGATTTCGGTGTTTTTGGTCATTGGAACGTTGGTGGTTAAGAACCAACTACATTTTATTCAAAACAAAAAGCTGGGGTACGACAAACAACACGTAATTGCGCTCACAACCGACGGGCGAACTAACAAAAACTTGCCTGCCTTGAAGAACGAACTGCGGCAAAATCCGAATGTAAAAAGTATTTCGCTGGCCTACGAAACTCCCACGTTCATTAAGTGGGGCGATGGGCTTGAAACGGTGGGAACGGCGACGCCTGTGCAAAAAATGATTACTGCTTTTCCCTGTGATGAAGACATGACCGAAACGCTCAATTTGGAGTTGGTTGCAGGAAGTGATTTATCATCAGAAGACCTAGAACGGCTCAAAGGCAAAGACGAAAGCCAAGCCGATTATCGCTTTTTGCTGAACGAAACGATGATAAAGCAATTGGGCTGGAAGCCTGCCGAAGCGATTGGTAAAAAAGTACGTGTGGGAGGCCGAACGGGCGAAGTCAAAGGCATTGTTCGGGATTTCCATTTTGCCTCAATGAAACAACCGATTGGCCCGTTGGTGATTTTTCCAGTCACATGGGGGAATGTGTTATTGGTAAAGTTGACGGGAAATAATCTGCCACAAACACTGACTTTTTTGGAAAATAAATGGAAAACGTTTGCGCCACATCGTCCGTTTACCTACACGTTTTTAAACGACGAATACAACCAAATGTATGCAAATGAAAACCGTATCAATCAGGTGTTTACGTATTTTTCTGCCTTGGCCGTTTTGCTGGCTTGTTTAGGTCTGTTGGGCTTGTCGGCCTACGTCACGGCACAGCGTACCAAGGAAATTGGAATCCGTAAAGTGCTTGGCGCATCCACTGCCAGCATCACGACGCTTTTATCTGCCGATTTTCTAAAATTAGTGATGATAGCCATCCTCATCGCTTCTCCCTTAGCATGGTATGCGATGACCTACTGGCTCAATGATTTTGCGTATCGAATTGAGATAGAATGGTGGGTGTTTGTGGTAGCTGGACTTACGGCTGTTGGTATTGCGTTGGTAACAGTAAGTACGCAGTCGATCAAAGCTGCCTTGACCAACCCTGTAAAATCGTTGAAATCGGAATAAATCGACGTTCTTGTAGAGACGTTGCATGCAACGTCTCTACGTTCTAAACCTAAATACCATGCTATACAATTACCTCAAAATCGCTTGGCGAAATCTACTAAAAAACAAGATTTTTAGCTTTATAAATGTCATGGGTCTCGCCGTGGGAATGGCAGTAAGTATGCTGATTTTGCTATATGTATCGCACGAACTGAGCTATGACCGCTTTCATCCTAAGGGAAATCGTATTTTCCATACCTTTATCCAAATGAATTTTGGGGGCAATACCGTGCAGTTTAACCAGCTTTCCAAAAACTTTGGCCCTGCCATAAAACAGGCTAATTCAGAGGTCGAAGATTTTGTACGAATTGCTTCTTCGTTTCGTGGCGATGTAGTCATAAAATCCGATGAAAGTCATCAGTTTTTTGAGCGAGGATTTTACTTTTCTGAGCCCTCGTTGTTCAACGTATTTGCGTTTGAATTTGTCAATGGGAATGCCTCTTCGGCCCTGAATGAACCCAACGCGGTGGTAGTGACAGAAACCGTGGCTAGAAAATACTTTGGGAACACAAATCCTGTTGGTAAAACCTTGATTTATAACAAAAATGAAGTATTGAAGGTGACCGCAGTGGTGAAAGAATTGCCCACGAACTCATCGCTTCATTTTGATTTTATTGCCTCTCTACCCACCTTCGAAGGCATCATGAAACGCGATCCAAGCCAACGCTACGAGGCAGACGATGTCGTCGGAATGGGAAGTTATGAAACGTATTTTTTGCTTAAAAACCCTGAAGCTGTTGCACAAGTAGAGGCTATAATTCCAACGCTACTCACAGATAAAAAAGGAGAATTAGAGTCGCATTCAAAGTATATACTAACGCCTTTTTTGGAAACTCACCTTGGAAACAACTGGGGAGATTCTTCGAACACCAAGTATGTGATGATATTTTTGTGTATTGCAGGCATCGTGTTGCTGTTGGCACTTATCAACTATATGAGCCTTACCACAGCTCGTTCAACGATTCGAGCTAAGGAAGTAGGCGTCCGTAAAGTACTTGGAGCACATCGCCATCACTTAGCATCGCAGTTTTACGGAGAGTCGGTGCTCATAAGCTTGCTTTCTTTTGCCCTTGCCTTATTGCTGTTTCAGCTCCTAAAAACGCCCTTTTACCAACTCTTATCCTTATCCATCGACGATTCGTTTGTGACAGGCCCTTTATTTTTGTCTATTTTACTGGGACTGGTTCTTCTCACGGCATTGGTAGCGGGCTCATACCCGTCGCTGTTATTGTCACGATTTTCCCCAATTAGTGTGTTGAAAGGTAAATTTTCGGCTGTAGGCCAAGGCGGAAACGTGCGACGCCTATTCATTGTCTTTCAGTTTGGGGTATCAATTGTGCTGATTATTTTCAGTATGGTAGTGCAGCGGCAATTACACTACATGCAAACCAAGAAAATAGGCATGAACAAAGAGCAAGTGTTGGTCATCACGCTTTCCAACGAAGCGCAAAAACACTATGCTGCGTTTCGGAATGACTTGGTTCAAAGTGTGGGTATTCGTCAGCTAGGAGCTGCCTCACTGAGTTTATTTACGGGAGGTTGGAATATGTTTTTTACTAAAACCCCTACTACTAATGAAGATGTGAGCCTCAATAATATGGTGGTGGACGAAAACTTTATTGAGCTTTTGGGGCTTGAATGGAAGCACAAGCCCGATAACCTCAAAGAACTCGCTCATGGCAACCAATTGGTGGTCAATGAAACGGCAGTGGGTAAGTTAAAAATAAGCGATAAACCTATCGGACAGAAACTCGATGTGTTTGATAAAGAATCAAAAAAAGCCGAAATCGTCGGTGTTTTGAAAGATTTTAACTTCGCTTCGTTGCAGTCGAAAGTGGAAGCTATGATGCTAAAAGTTGTCAAAGATACAACGCAGTTACGGGCTCTTTATTTGCGCTTAGACCCCAAGGTAGATTTCCAACAAAAGATAGCTTCAATTGAAAAAAGCTACAAAAAATATGAGCCTAATGCCCCGTTTGAGTATTACTTTTTGGACGAAGCGTTTAACAAACAATACCGCGCCGAACAGCGAATGAGCTACCTTTTCTCTGGTTTTACGGCCATTGCCATTTTTATTGCCTGTATGGGTCTTTTTGGACTCATTACGTTTACGGCCGAACAAAAAACGAAAGAAATTGGTGTAAGAAAAGTACTGGGGGCAAGTGTTGCCAACATTGTTACGATGCTTTCAAAAGATTTTCTTCGGTTGATTATAGTGGCCAATGTCATGGCATTTCCGATTGCATACTACACTGCTAACAAATGGCTGGAAGACTTTGCGTATCGAACCAATATCAGTATTGATATATTCATCTTTTCAGCTGGTCTTGCGGTGGTCATTGCCCTGTTGACTGTAGTTATTCAAGCCACCAAGGCCGCTTTGACAAATCCTGTAAAATCGTTGAAATCGGAATAAATCGACGTCCATGTAGAGACGTTGCATGCAACGTCTCTACCGTTGCGGTATCCTGGCATCGTTGGTCTATCGCCCCATCGTTGCAATGCAACGATGATACGACCCTGTCCATAAACGAACTAAAATTGTCCATAAACGGACAATTTTCTTTATTTTTCACAATTACAAACAACTTATAATCAATACATTAAGTTTCTGGTATGGCATTTGGGAAAAATACTACAAATCCCAATCGTCCTATGCTACAGAACTACCTCAAAATCGCTTTTCGGAACTTGCTCCGAAACAAAGTATATAGCTTTATCAACATTACTGGCTTGGCGATGGGTATTGCGGCTTTTGTGTTGATTTTGCAATACGTAAGCCACGAAAAAAGCTTTAATCAGTTTCATGCCAATGCGCTTTCCATCTATCGACTTCTCAACGAAGATGTAAAAGGAGAGATGTGGAGCGAAGTAGAACCAGGCTGGGCTACGCGTGCCAAACAACGCTTCCCCGACATCAAAGACTATTGCCGTTTTGCGGACGGAATGGCGCAAGGCATTGTACGAAGAGAAGGTGCTAAAACCGAAGCATTCCGCGAAACCAACATTAGCTACACAGAGGGCAATTTTTTCTCGTTTTTCAATTTTCCACTTACTGCAGGTTCTCCCAAGGCATTGGAAAAGTCAAACGTAGTGTTTTTGTCGGCCTCTTATGCCAAAAAATATTTTGGTACCGAAAACCCTTTGGGAAAAGTGTTGATGCTTTCCAATCAATTTGACACCAACCCTTTTACGGTAGAAGGGGTCTATGCCGACATGCCTACCAACTCAGACATTCGATACGACATGGTCTTTTCGTTGGAAACGTTGCGTAATCCAGTCAATTTACATGGGAACGACTGGGCCAACATAGACAACCTTGACAATCAATACATTAATACATTTTTCCAGCTCAATGAAAAGGTAAACCCAGTAGCTTTTGAGAAAAAACTAACAGCCCTAAGAAACGAGCTCAGCAAAGAAAATGACGGTGTAAAGTTTCGACTGGTACCTCTCAAAAACGTGCATTTGGCGGCTTCATTGAGCGATACCTACCTTACGCAGGGTAATTTAAAGTACGTCTATATGTTGGGTGGAATTGCGTTTTTGATTCTGGTGATTGGTTGGTTCAACTACGTTAACCTTTCGACCGCTCAGTCGCTCAAACGTACCAACGAAGTAGGCGTTCGGAAAGTGGTAGGCGCAACGCAAAGCCATTTGGTGCGGCAGTTTTTGGGCGAATCGCTGTTGGTCAATCTCCTAAGTTTTGGATTAGCTTTGCTAATCGTAGTCTTACTTCAGCCATTTTTTAATGAACTTATCGGGACACCTTTGTCTTTTGCCTCCTTGGGCGCTACTTCGGTGTGGGCGTGGGGACTGGGCGTTTTACTATTTGGCTCCTTGCTTTCGGGCGGCTACACGGCCTTTTTGCTCTCCAGTTACAACCCTATCAAAACCCTGAAAGGGCAGTTGGCCAAAACGTCGGGTGGTGGACTACTTCGGAAATCGCTGGTGGTGTTTCAGTTTGCTATTTCGGTGTGTTTGGTTGTTACAACGCTCGTTATTTATCGTCAGCTACACCACATGCAAACGCAAAGTTTGGGACTAAATCCGCAGCAATTGTTGGTTGTTCGTGGGCCAGAAGTGGGCAGAGATGCTACTTACAAAATACGCAAAACCACGTTTCAGAACGAGCTAACGCAGCAAACATTTGTGAAAGATTATGCGACCTCAGGAAGTGTACCGAGTGGTTGGTACAATTTTGCAACTTCAGGCTTTACCCAGCCCAAATCTAAGCCAGGCGATGAACTGATTTCGTACTCGTTTGCCATTATTGGCGACCGTTTTCTAAAAACTTACCAAATCGATCTCAAAGCAGGACGCAATTTTACCCCGGCTGAATGTGATGTAGAGTGGAACCAAAACAGCAAGGTACTACTCAATGAAAGAGCGGTAGAGTTATTAGGATTTTCCAGTGCAGAAGAAGCCCTTCGCACCAAAATCAAGTGGGATGAGCGTTATTTGGAGGTGATTGGGGTGGTGAAAAACTACCATCACGCAGGATTAAAAAGAGCCATTGACCCCATTATTTTTTATCCCCAAAACAACAGTGCTTATTTCACTATTCGCTTGACGGCCGACCGAATGCCCGAAAAAATAGCCGCTTTGGATAAACTGTACAAGACTTACTTTCCTGGCAACCCATTTGACTACTCTTTTGTGGATGACAATTACAACAAACTTTATGTTTCTGAACAACAATACAGCCGTATGTTCACGACGGCGTCGTTATGGGCAATTTTCATTGCTTGTTTAGGTTTGTTTGGCTTGGCCACGTTTACCGTTGAGTCGCGTACCAAAGAAATAGGGATTCGCAAAGTATTGGGGGCATCGGTATTTGGAATCATGGCTTTATTGTCCAAAGACTTTCTCAAGTTAGTGCTTATTGCGATTCTCATTGCTACTCCTATTGCATGGTACTTCATGGACAAATGGCTAGAAGATTTTGCCTCCCGCATCGCACTTAGCTGGTGGCTGTTTGCCTCGGCAGGCGTGTTGGCTATTCTTATTGCATGTCTGACGGTAGGTTTTCAGGCCGTCAAAGCAGCGCTGATGAATCCCGTGAAATCATTAAAAACAGAATAATCCATACGCCGTAGAGACGTAGCATGCTACGTCTCTACATAATATATCAATAATCCTATACAACCATGATACGGAATTATCTCAAAGTTGCGTGGCGCAACCTCGTCAAAAACAAAATGTACAGTTTCATCAATATCGGTGGACTGGCGGTGGGAATGGCAGTTGCCATGATGATTGGGCTTTGGGTCAACGATGAATTGTCGTATGATACCTATCACCAAAATTATGAGCGTATCGCGCAGGTTATGCAACACGCTACTTTCAACGGAAAAGTGGGAACCCAAACCTCTAATCCTGCCCAAATGAGCCCCGAAATTCGGGCAAAATACGGAAGTAACTTCAAACACGTAGTGCAAGCCTCGTGGGAAGGCTCGTATGTGTTGTCGCTGGGGAATAATCACGTAACAAAATCGGGGATTTACTTTGAAGAAGGTGCCCCTGAGATGCTTAGCCTCAAGATGCGCTACGGAACGTACGCAGGTTTGAAAGACCCCTATTCGATTATGTTGTCGGAATCGGTGGCTAAATCGCTCTTTGGTGACCAAAACCCGCTGGATAAAACACTGAAAATCAACCGAACCTACGACGTGAAAGTGACGGGCGTTTACGAAGATTTGCCTTACAATACCTCGTTTCGCAACGTGAAGGTTATTATGCCGTGGTCGCTTTGGTTGATTGACAATCCCTGGGTCAAACAAATGGAAGACCCTTGGGATAGCAACTTTAGCCAAACCTTTGTTCAAGTTGCTGATAATGTAACCATGGATGTCGCATCGAAACGCATTAAAAATGTCAAAGCCAACAACCTAAGTAAGGAAGAGTTGAAGTATAAATGGGAAGCCTTTTTGCACCCCATGAGTAAATGGGCGTTGGAAAGTGAATTCAAAGAGGGCATCAACACCGGCGGAAGCATTCGCTACGTATGGATGTTTGGCATCATTGGGGTATTTGTGTTAATGTTGGCTTGTATCAATTTTATGAACCTAGCCACCGCCCGCAGCGAAAAACGCGCCAAAGAAGTGGGTATCCGCAAAGCAGTGGGGTCGGTTCGTACGCAGTTAATCAATCAGTTTTTTTCGGAGTCGTACATGGTGGTGGTATTTGCTTTTGTAGTATCACTTTTACTTGTCATACTGTGTCTCCCGTTTTTCAACGAAGTAGCCGATAAAAAAATAGAACTTCCTTGGACGAACCCCGTTTTTTGGCTACTTAGTTTGTCCTTTATTGTATTCACAGGTCTATTGGCGGGGAGCTATCCTGCTTTGTACTTGTCGTCTTTCCAGCCCTTGAAAGTCCTCAAAGGGACGTTTAGGGTGGGTAAATGGGCTGCTATTCCGCGTAAGGTATTGGTAACGACTCAGTTTACGGTTTCGGTGGTATTGATTATTGGAACCATCGTTGTGTATCAGCAAATTCAACACGCCAAAAATCGCCCCATTGGCTACGAACGCAACGGCCTGATAAGCATGGGAATGGACAAAGAAATTCAAGACCACTTTGAGGCATTTAGAGGAGAATTGAAATCGGCGGGCGCGATTGAAGAATTGACAGCTTCCAACAGTCCACTTACGGGCGTATGGAATACCAACGGCGGTTTTGATTGGGAAGGGAAAGACCCGAATTTGGGCGTTGATTTTCCAAACAGCCGCGTTACCAAAGAATGGGGCAAAACCGTGGGCTGGAAAATCAAACAAGGCCGCGATTTCTCGCGTGAGTTTGCCACCGATTCGGCGGCGTTTATCATCAACGAGGCAGCGGCGAAGTTTTTGGGGTTCAAAGACCCCATTGGCAAAATTTTAAAATGGAATGGTAAGCCTTACACCATTATTGGGGTAGTGAGTGATATTATGGCCGAGTCGCCGTTTTATCCCGTGCGCCCGTCGTTGTACCATACCCGCGACAAGGATTTGTATAATCTTACCATCAAACTCAACCCTGCTCAAAGTTCGAGCAAATCCATCGCCACCCTCGAACGTATCTGGAAAAAGTACGTACAGAATGTGCCTTTTTCGTACGAATTTATTGACCAACAATACGGCAACAAGTTCAAGGCCGAAGAGCGTATCGGTACGCTTTCGCTCTACTTTGCGGTCTTGGCCATCCTGATTTCGTGTTTGGGACTTTTCGGAATGGCGAGCTTCGTGGCCGAACAACGCACCAAAGAAATCGGCATTCGGAAGGTGTTGGGCGCAAGCGTGCCTAATTTGTGGCGAATGCTCTCGGGCGATTTTGTCGGTTTGGTATTACTTTCGAGCCTCATCGCCAGCCCTATTGCGTACTACTACCTCAACGATTGGTTGAAAGGCTACGATTATCACGTCGAAATCTCGTGGTGGGTGTTTGCGATAGCTGCCGCTGGTGCATTGGTCATTACGTTGCTGACGGTCAGTTACCAAACCTTACGTGCCGCCTTGGTCAATCCTGTAAAATCATTGAAATCGGAATAATCCATTCGCCGCCGTAGATACGTTGCATGCAACGTATCTACATGCAACGCCATCACATCGCCATAATAACCATATCATCATGCTACGGAATTACCTCAAAATTGCTTGGAGAAACCTCCTCAAAAACAAACTGTACAGCGTCATCAATATTTTCGGGTTGGCCATTGGGCTTACCTGTTTTTTGCTGATTTCGCTGTACGTAGTCGATGAATTGAGCTATGACCGCTACCTCAAAGATGCTGACCGTATTTATCGGGTACAGTCAGACATCAAATTTGGGGGAACCGAGATGAAAATGGCGCTAAGCTCCGACCCTTTTGGCCCAACGCTCAAAAAAGACTACCCTGAGGTGGAGCAATATGTGCGTTTGTTTACTCAAAACAGTCGCCGATTTATCCGAAAAGGCAATGAGTTTTTGGTAGAACACAACTGCGTAAATGCGGATTCGACGTTTTTTGAGGTTTTTCCATTTCGGGTGTTGGAAGGTGATGCCAAAACGGCTCTCAATGCCCCTAACACTGTTGCCATTAGCCAGTCGGCTGCCCAGAAGTTTTTTGGGTCTAGCGCTGTGGTGGGAAAAACCCTGACGACGGGAGTTAACAATCCCCAAGAGTATAAAGTAACGGCGGTGTATGAAGACATACCTCAAAATTCGCACTTCAGGACGAATATTATTTTTTCGTTTAAAAATGTGGATTACACATTTGGAAATTTCTTGAGCCACAATTTTTATACCTATGTCAAGCTAAAAGAAGGTGTTGATTATAAGCAGTTTGAGAAAAAATTTGACGGCTTGATTAATAAATACATTCTTCCGCAGGCCAAAGCTTTTATTGATATTAAAAGCATGGACGAGTTCAAAAAAGCGGGGAATTACATTCAGTATTCGCTGATGCCGCTGCTGGACATTCACCTAAAATCCAACAAATTATACGAGTTTGGGGTCAACGGCAATATCGAATATGTGTATATCTTTTCGATTGTGGCTTTGTTTTTACTGCTCATTGCCTGCATCAACTTCATGAATTTGAGCACGGCTCGCTCGGCCAACCGCGCCAAAGAAGTGGGGATTCGGAAGGTATTAGGCACCGAACGAAATAGCTTGATAGGCCAGTTTATGGCCGAGTCGATACTGACGAGTTATTTGGCTTTTGGCATTGCGTTGGTATTTACGACGGTATTGCTGCCTTATTTCAATCAAATTGCGGGCAAAGAATTTACGCCGACTACGATTTACCAGCCTGCGTACTTGCCTTTTTTATTGGCGTTGCCGCTCGGCGTTGGGGTATTGGCGGGTTATTACCCTTCCTTTTTCTTGTCGTCGTTTAAGCCGATTGAAGTCCTCAAAAGCAAGCTCAATGCCAATTTTAAACGCTCCAATTTCCGAAATGCGTTGGTAACGTTCCAATTCGTGACGTCGTTGGTATTGGTTATTTCTACCTTTATCATTTACCGCCAACTCAATTATATCCAACACAAAAACCTCGGGTTTTCGAAAGACCAGGTGTTGGTGGTGACGGGTACGTCGTCGTTGGGCGAAAATAACCGCGTTTTTAAGGAAGAAGTCAAAAAAATGGCGGGGGTAAAAGCGGGGGCTTTTGCGGGGTATTTGCCCGTAGCCAACTCGTCGCGCAGCGATAATACCTACTCTAAAACGGCGGTTATCGACGTAAAAAATGGGTTTAATATGCAAAACTGGGTGATTGATGAAGAATACATCCCGACTTTAGGCATGGAAATCATCAAGGGGCGTAATTTTTCCAAAGCATTTGGGGCAGATTCTAGCTCGATTATTATCAATGAAGAAACGGCGAAGATGTTAGGCTATGATGACCCCGTGGGCAAAAATCTCTATGCGGGTACTGGCAATGCTTCCGAAACAAGTACGCTGACGATTATCGGAGTGGTGAAAAACTTCCATTATTCGTCGATGCGGGAAAACGTCGGGCCTTTGTGCTTTCGGTACGGGCGTAGTGGCTGGGATATGGCTTTTAAAATCAATACGTCGGAGTCGCAACAATTGGTAAAACAAATCGAAGGAAAGTGGAAACAACTCTCGGCGGGGATGCCGTTCAATTACCATTTTCTTGATGATTCTTTCAACGAAATGTACCAGGCCGAGCAGCGTGTCGGCACCATTGCGCTCATTTTTGCCATTCTGACGATTTTTATTGCCTGTTTGGGTTTGTTCGGGCTTATTACTTACATCGCCGAGCAGCGTACCAAAGAAATTGGCGTTCGGAAAGTGCTGGGTGCCAGCTTGTGGAGTATCGTGGGACTTCTTTCCAAAGACTTTTTGAAGTTAGTAGGAATTGCCTTTTTGATTGCCGCTCCGCTAGCCTACTACGCGATGAACACTTGGCTCGAAGACTTTGCGTTTCGGGTCGAAATTCCGTTGTGGATCTTTGTGGCAGCGGGCGTGGCCACGATGCTTTTGGCGTTTTTGACAGTTAGTTTCCAGTCGATTAAGGCCGCCCTGATGAATCCTGTCAAATCATTGAAATCGGAATAAATCGACGTATTGGTAGAGACGTTGCATGCAACGTCTCTACGTCACCACCATAAAAATTACATCGTTATGCTACGCAACTACCTCAAAATCGCATTTCGGAACCTACTGAACGACAAAGTATTTAGCAGTATCAATATCTTAGGACTGGCCATCGGATTTTCGGCATCGGCATTGATTTTACTTTGGGTCAATGACGAAATAAACTTTGAAAACACCCACGAAAACCGAGACCGAATTTTTCAGGCGTGGAACCAAGTCACTGAAAAAGGTAAGACCAGTAGCTGGAACGTTACGCCGCAATCCATGGGGCCTGCCCTGCAAAAAGACTATCCCGAAGTTGAAAAAATGGTACGGGTCGATTGGGCAGACAAATATTTGGTTCAAGCGAAAGACACAAAAATAAAAGGGACGGTTCAGATAGTGGATTCTACTTTTTTGGACGTATTCACGTTTCCATTGCTCAAAGGAGATATCAAAACCTGCCTAAACGGGGTCAATAATTTGGTAATTACGCAAGATTTTGCCAAAAAACTATTTGGAAATAGTGAGCCACTTGGCCAAATCGTCAAGCTCAATAACGAAAGCGATTTTGTGGTGACAGGCGTAGTGAAATCACTTCCAACCAACACCGATTTTAATTTTGATTGTTTGGTGCCGTGGCGGTTCAAGGTAGTCAATAACATGGAGAGTTTGCACTGGGGCAACAACTCTACCACTACTTATGTGTTGTTAAAAAAGAACACTGACGCTCAGGCTTTCAACCTAAAAGTCAAGCATCTAAGAAAGCAGTATGACAAAGAAACTGCCTCTTGGGAGACCTTCGTGTATCCTTTTGAGCGATTGCGGCTTTACGGAAGCTTTAAAAATGGAGTGGAAGAAGGTGGTAAAATCGAACAAGTTCGCAACTTTACGGTCATTGCCCTTTTGATATTGCTGATTGCGTGCATCAACTTCATGAATTTGAGCACGTCCCGAAGCGACAAACGGGCCAAAGAAGTAGGAGTCCGAAAGGCGTCGGGAGCTAGCCGTTTATCCCTCATTAAGCTGTTTTATTCCGAGTCTATTCTCACCTCATTGTTGGCAGGGGTGTTGGCAATTGGCATTATTATGGTCAGTCTTCCCACGTTCAATCAACTCATTGAGTCCAAAATTGTGATTGATTGGTGGGATGCTCAATGGATGGCCTATTCGTTGGGTTTTGTTGTCGTCACAGGATTGGTGGCAGGGTCTTATCCTGCGCTATTCCTTTCGAGTTTTGACCCTTTGCAAGTATTGAAAGGAAGTTATTTCAATATCTCTTCTCCAATTACTCCCAGAAAAATACTCGTCGTTTGTCAATTTGTGTTCTCTGTTTTGCTCATTTCTTGTACCATGATTATCAAGCAACAGTTGGATTATGCCCAAAACAGAAAATCAGGATACGACAAAGCAAACCTGGTCTATCACCCCGTAGAGGGCGATATTTCTAAAAACTTTGACCTCATAAAAGCTGAATTGTTGAAAAACAACGTGGCGGTTTCGGTCGTAAAAACATTTTCACCTATTACCGAAACGTGGAGTAACACAGGCGGAATGAAATGGCGGGGCAAAGCGACAGACGACCACAGGAACATTGACCGTTTTGGAGCAGACGACCAAATTGTAAAAACGCTTGGTTTAGAGATTATCGAAGGGCGTGATTTTGATTTAAAAGCCTATCCAACCGATTCTTCGGGGGTAATTATTAACGAAACAGCCAAGAAGATGATGGGTTTCAAAAACCCCATTGGCGAAAAAATCACCGACGGTGGTTGGGAGTTTCAGGTGATTGGGGTGGTGAAAGATTTTGTGATGCAATCGCCTTTTCGAGAAGTGAATGCGGTGACAATTGCGGGGGCGAAAATGAATTTTTTCAACGCGATTCATGTCAAATACAACCCCGAAAAACCTATCAAAGAAAACCTAGAAAATGCAAAAGCCATTTTTAGGAAATACAATCCCAATTACCCTTTTGAGTATCATTTTGTGGACGATGCTTACAATGAAAAATTTGCAAGTGTAGAGCGGTTATCGTTTATGGCACAAGGTTTTGCGTTCTTGACCATTTTTATCACTTGTTTAGGCTTACTTGGTTTGGCCACGTCGTTAGCCCAGCAAAAAACCAAGGAAATTGGCATTCGTAAAGTCTTAGGAGCGGGAATAGGGCAAATTGTGCTATTGATGTCAAAAGGATTTGTTACGCCAGTGCTATTGGCCTTTCTGATTGCGAGTCCGCTGTCGTACTGGATAATGAATAAATGGTTGGAAGACTATACCTACAAAATCACGATCAATCCTTTGGTTTTTGTTTTAGCAGGACTTGTAACGGTCGTTATTGCTTTGTTTACGGTTAGTTACCAGTCGATTAAAGCCGCCCTGATGAATCCTGTCAAATCATTGAAATCGGAATAATTCCCTGTAGAGACGTTGCATGCAACGTCTCTACGTTGTCACCATAACCATCATACCCCATGCTACGCAACTACTTTAAAATCACGCTGAGAAGCCTTTGGAGGCATAAATTATACAGTAGTATCAATATCATCGGTCTGGCCGTTGGATTGGCGGCCTGTCTGCTGATGTCATTGTACGTGCGCCATGAATTGACGTATGATGGTTTTCACAAAAATGCTGACCGCATTGTACGGATTACCTCTTTTCTGAAAACGCCAGAAGATCCTATTGTAATGGCGCTCAGCCCATCGCCTTTGGCTACCTATCTGACCCGTGATTATTCAGATGTAGAAAAAGCGGTGCGTTTGCAGTCGGTAGCTGCCACGATTCAGCACGAAACGAAGTTATTAAAAGAGCCGGATGTCTATTATGCTGAACAGGGAATTTTTGACGTATTTTCTTATCCGTTTATAGCCGGAAATCCTGCCCGGGCACTTATTAAACCCAACACCATTGTCTTGGCCCAAAAACTGGCCCAAAAATACTTCGGAAAAAATGACATCATCGGGCAAACGCTTACAATCAACAAAACGCCGTATGAAGTAACAGGTGTTATGGCAGACTTACCGTCTAATACTGACATGAAAATCAACGCATTACTTTACAGTGATTTTTCAAAGTCTAAAAGTTGGGCGGATGATTTGTCTGTTTATACGTTTGTGTTATTTCGCCAACGTCCCAATATAAGAACCTTGGAGAAAAAATTGGATGTGTACAGCAAAACATACATACAACCCGAGCTTGCGAAAGTAGGGGCAGAAGGTTACTCGTTGAAGTTACAGGCGGAGCCATTGACGGAGGCGCATTACAGTCAGGGCAAGTTGGAAGATATGCCCAAAGGTAATAAACAATACAATTATCTTTTCTCCTTTTTAGCTGTGTTTGTATTAGTGATTGCGCTGCTGAATTACATCAGTCTGCTTACCGCAAGGGCCACCGAGCGCGCTAAAGAGGTCGGGATTCGGAAAGCAAACGGAGCATTTCGGGCACAATTGATTCGGCAATTTTTGTTCGAATCCCTGCTCATCAGCACTCTTTCCGTAGCTGTAAGCGTGCTTCTTCTGAAAATCGCCGTTCCGGTACTGAACCATCTATTGGATATTCAATTGCAAACTGGTTGGCTTGAAATCAGCAGTTGGATTGCGTTGGGTTTATTCATCACTACCCTTTTAGGCGGGCTTTATCCTGCCTTTATTCTCTCCGCTTTCCGACCGGCCGAAGCACTTCGGGGCTTGGTCAGCAGAACCGGCAAAGCCGTATGGCTGCGTCAAAGCATCACGGTTTTTCAGTTTGTACTGGCCGTCGGGATGATCGTGGGCGTGCTGGTCATTTACCAGCAAATGGATTTTCTGCAAAATCATTCCCCGGGTTTTGACAAAAATCACGTACTCACCGTACAATTACCAAGCGATTCGTTGTCCCAAACCAAAGGCTATGCCCTGGCCGCTGAACTGCGACAATACCCTGAAATTCAGAATGTCACCGCCAGCTCAGGTTTTGGACCGGAATCCATTTCCTCCACAAATTTTACCGCCAATGGAAAAAAACGGGAAGCGATGATCAACTACTCTTTCATTGACGAACACTATGTACCGTTGCTCGGAATGAAACTCGTTGCCGGTCACAACTTCTCGCCCGACAATGCCGCCGACAAAAAAGACAACTTTCTGGTCAATGAAGCCTTTGTCAAAATGAGTGGTTGGAAGCAGCCCCTCGGGCAGCTCATCGAAGGCTTTAATCATCAGGGAAAAGTCGTTGGCGTAGTTCAGAATTTCCATTTTCACTCCCTGCATAATTTAGTGGAGCCATTGCTTATGATTTACAACCCATTTCCACCCAAAAATCTGATGTTGAAAACGCGCCCGGAGCATCTGGCAACGGTGAAAAAGGTTTGGCAACGTCACTTTCCGTACGAGCCGTTCGATTATTCATTTTTGGACAGCACCATTGAGAACCAGTATCAGAAAGAGCGCCTGATGATGATTCTGTTCAATGCCTTTGCCTTTCTGACCATTTTGGTGTCGAGCTTGGGACTTTTCAGTTTGGTTACGTTTACTACCGAAATTCGCACCAAAGAAATCGGGATTCGCAAGGTTTTAGGCGCTTCGGTAGCGGGTATCACCACGTTATTGTCCAAAGATTTTTTAAAATTAGTAGGCATTGCCATTGTAATTGCCTCGCCGCTGGCGTATTACGCCATGAATCTGTGGCTGCAAAACTTTGCCTATCATATTGAAATCAGTTGGTGGATGTTTTTCATGGCGGCAATTTTGGCCGTTTTCATTGCCATTGCGACCATCAGTTTTCAGAGCATTAAAGCCGCCCTGATGAATCCTGTCAAATCATTGAAATCGGAATAATTCCCTGTAGAGACGTTGCATGCAACGTCTCTACGTCATCGCCATAAAAATTATATCGTTATGCTACGCAACTACCTCAAAATCGCATTTCGGAACCTTTGGCAAAACAAAGTGTATTCCTTTGTTAACCTCTCAGGACTTACCCTCGGACTGACGGTGGTGATGCTGATTATGCTGTACGTCAAAGACGATTTGTCCTTTGACCGTATGCACGCGAAAGGACCGCAGATTTTTCGGTTGATACAAGACCGCAAAGACCTGCAGGAAAATCTGAGTAAAATGGGAAACACAGGGATGCCGCAAGGCCCCGCGTTTGTACGCGAACTAGGTGATTTTGAGGCGTATTGCCGCTTTAAAAACGGCTGGAATACCCTCGTGAAGAAAGGTAATGAAGGGATTAAAGAGAATTTGATGTACGCCGACAACTCCGTGTTGACCATGTTTTCGTTTGAGGTAGTGGCAGGAGACGCCCGCACAGCTCTCAAGGATTTAAAAAACGTGGTGATTACCGACCGAATGGCCGAAAAGTATTTTGGAAGCCAAGACCCCGTAGGTAAACTAATGCAAATCGGTGATGAAGGGGCGGCTTTTAAGCCGTTTGTGGTGGCGGCCGTCGTCAAACACCCACCCGCCAATTCGTCGATTCAGTTTGATATGTTGATGTCTATCGACCACCTCATTTCACCTGACCCTCAGCAGCGCGCCAACGACGAAAATTGGTTTAATGCAAGTTTGAATACGTTTTTGTTGGTCAATCCGAAAGTGAACGTGGCACAGTTGGGCAAAAAAATGGAGGCAGTGACTAAGAAGTACACCTCTGATTTTTTAGAAAGTGTGCGTAAAGACAATAGTGAAGGCAAAACGTACGAGATTAAGTTTAAGCTGCAACCTTTGTACGAAATGCACTTAAATCCTGACTATTATGCTTCTAATGGCTTGCAATATTGGTCAAATGAGCGTTATCCGAAGATTTTATCGGGGCTGGCGTTGTTGGTTTTGGTCATTGCCTGCATCAATTTTGTGAACCTTACGCTGGCTCGCTCGCTCAAACGCGCCAAAGAAATTGGCATCCGAAAGGCAACGGGAGGCACGCGTCAGCACATTTTAGCGCAGTTTTTGGGAGAATCGTTTTTGCTGACGGCCTTGGCGTTTGTTCCGTCGTGGTTGTTGGCTTATCTGTTGCTGCCTACGTTCAGCGAATTGACCGACAAACACCTTGAAAGTACCTACCTTTTTCAACCGACTACCTTGTTGCTTTTTGGCGCATTGTTGTTTTTAGTGGCGCTTTTAGCTGGGTTTTACCCTGCGTTGGTGCTGTCAGGTTTTCGTCCTATCGAAACCTTACGTGGTCCGTTTAAACTAACAGGCCGACAAACGTTCGGGAAAGCATTGGTCGTGTTTCAGTTTGTGTTGGCAGGCGTGTTGATTATCGGGACGGTTATTGCGACTCGACAGTTTAATTACATCGCTCAGGCCGAACTTGGTTACAAAACCGACAACATTCTTCGCTTTTGGTTGCCTTGGGATCAAATAGAAAAAGTAGCCGCTCCGCTCAAGCATGAGTTAGCGCAATTGCCTTACGTAGAAAAAGTATCAAGTAAATCGGGCGATTGGAATAGTACGATTTACCAGATTAACGGCAAAGACACCGATTATACTTACTACGAATACATCGACGAAAATCACCTTCAACTCATGGGGATTCCGTTGGTCAAGGGGCGGTATTTTTCATCTAAATACGCCTTGGACACGGTATCAAATATCATTGTCAACGAGGCTTTTGTACGGGAATTTGTTCCCAAAGGGCAAAACCCATTTACCCTGTCTATTCGCCAACGAGACAAAACATTGAACATCGTCGGGATTGTAAAAGATTTCCACTATGCTTCCTTCAAGGAGAAAATAAAACCCATCGTGTGGGCGCGCGATACCCGCCGACAAGCAGGCTGTATTCACATCCAACTGACTCCTAATCACCAAAAAGAAGCACTGGCGCAGATTAAGAAAGTCTATAAAAAGTACGTCCCTTACCTTCCTTTGGAATACTATTTCTTGGAAGATTTTCGGATGGAGCGTTACGCCGACGACTTGCGCTGGAAGCAAATTTTGACCTACACGTCGTTGGTGGCTATTTTGATTGCTTGTTTAGGACTGTTTGGACTAGCGACGTTTGTAACAGAACAGCGTACCAAAGAAATTGGGATTCGAAAAGTGCTTGGGGCGGGCGTCACAAGCATCATTGCCCTTTTATCAAAAGACTTTTTGAAACTGGTGCTTATCGGCATTTTCATTGCTTGTCCCGTAGCCTACTACTTTGGGAATCAATGGCTCCAAGACTTTGCGTACCGCATCGAGATAAATGCTTGGGTGTTTGTGTTTGCGGGCGTCATAGCGATGGTGGTTGCCCTCGGAACCGTTGCGTACCAAGCCCTTAAAACGGCTTTGGCCAATCCTGCCCATACATTGAAAACGGAATAATTCTCTCTATTCTTTACCATAAAGCCATGTTTAAAAACTACCTCAAAATCGCCGTACGAAGCCTTCTCAAAGACAAAGGCTACACAGCACTCAATTTAATAGGCCTTACCCTTGGCCTTACGTTTGGGTTATTTCTCTTTTTTTACGTAACTGACGAACTTAGCTTTGATCGTTATCACGAAAATGCCGACCGCATTTTTCGAATCAACAGCATCTTACAAGAACCCGAACGTTCGGGGCGTATTGCGATTACACCCTTTCTTTTGGGGCCGACACTCAAAAAAGAATATCCAGAAGTTGAGTATGCGGCACGATTGGCTCAACCAGAAAATCCAAAATTGTTGAAAAAGGGTGAGTTGCAGTTTTTAGAACCAAAAGTTTATTATACTGACAGTGCCTTCTTTGATATTTTTACCTACAAATTCATTGCAGGAGATGCCAAAAACGCATTGAAAGCGCCCAACTCACTGGTATTGACCAAATCATTGGCCGAGAAATTTTTCCAAACTACCCAAAATGTGGTAGGAAAATCGTTGCAAGGACGAAACAACGAAACCTATAACATTACGGCAGTCATTGAAGATGTCCCTAACAATTCGCATTTTCGTTTCAACGGGCTGGTTTCTGTGTCTAGTTTGGAAAAAAACTTTTCTGACAATTGGGGTAATTTTAGCCATTACACTTATGTATTGCTCAAACCAAACGTAAGCCCCGCCCAATTAGAGAAGAAATTACCCGCTTTGTATGAAAAATATATGGCGGCGATTTTTGCTCCCTTCAATGTTAAGATCACCTACCTTGTTCAGCCCATTACCGATATTCACCTCAAGTCCGACTTCGACAATGAGCCCGAAGAATTGGGTAGCATGTCGTATATCTACATATTTTCGGCAATTGCCGTATTTATGATTTTGATTGCGTGCATCAACTACATGAATCTGACTACGGCACGGTCGGCGCGACGCTCCAAAGAAATTGGTATCCGTAAAGTATCGGGTTCGTTGCAAAGCCATCTCATTTTTCAATTCTTAACCGAATCAGTAGTATTGACGTTGACGTCGTTGTTGCTCAGCTTGGTTTTAATTGCCCTGTTGCTTCCTGTATTTAATGATATTTCGGGCAAAACATTTACCATACAGACTTTACTCCGCCCTAGCACTCTTTTGGGGATTGGGTTCATCGTTATCGTCACGGGCTTTTTAGGAGGTAGTTATCCCGCTTTTTATCTGTCAGGTTTCAATCCCTTGAATGTATTAAAAGGGAATTTGGCCAAAGCCTCTACCAATGCCCCATTGCGGCGTACATTGGTGATTGTCCAATTTACAATTTCGATGGTTATGCTTATTAGTACGTGGGTGGTTTATGACCAACTTCGTTATCTTCAACACAAAGAATTGGGCTATAATAAAGAGCAAGTGGTGGTGATTGATATGCCTTCTATCAATTCTGGCGCACGGAGCACTATGATAAAACGGATGAAATCAGAATTTCAAAAAAATCCTAATGTCCAATCCATCAGTTCGTCGTGGTATGTACCTAGTAGCGCGTCTCAAAGTGTCAACCTCATGGAAATTGAAGGAAAAGCGGGCTTTACCAACTACGCCATCGAAGTGTATGGGATTGACCCTAGTTACCTCCCTACATTGGCGATTCAACTTGTCAAAGGCCGCAACTTTACGGATTTAGACCGGGCCGATTCTCTACGTCGAATCATTGTAAATGAAGCACTTGTCAAAAAAATGGGTTGGAGCGATGCCTTGGGAAAGAAGATTCGGTATGCCGGAGATTCCGTAAACACAGCTGAAGTGATTGGGGTATTCAAAGACTTTCACCAAAAATCACTTTATAATCCTATTGAACCAATGGCGTTGGTGTATCGTGAAAGCAACGGTTCGGTACAGGTCAAAATCAATGCTGAGAATATTCCGAGTACATTGGCTTTCATCGAAAAAAGTTACAAAACCATTTTTCCTCAATACCTATTTCGGTATGATTTCTTAGACCAAACTTTTCAATCGCAGTTTGCCGCCGATCAAAAACGTGGTTCGCTCTTTACAACTTTCTCCTTACTTACCGTTTTGATTTCGTGTTTAGGGCTTTTAGGTTTAGTAGCCTTTACAACCGAGCAACGTCGAAGAGAAATCAGTGTTCGGAAAGTGATGGGAGCCGAGACGGGGCATATTGTCACATTAGTTGCTAAAAGTTTCTTGTATCTAGTAGGTATTTCTTGTCTCATTGCCTTCCCTATTGCGTGGTATTTTATGAACGAATGGTTGGAGCCTTTTCCCTACAAAACCGAATTGCACCCCTTGTCGTTTATTCTTGCGGCGGCCTTGGTATTGCTTATTACGTTGCTTACTGTAAGCTTTCATACCATAAAAGCGGCCTTGATGAATCCTGTTAAAGCATTGAAATCCGAATAAACCGCCTGGTAGAGACGTTGCATGCAACGTCTCCACAGCATGCAACGTCTCTACAGCATGCAACGCCTCTACCACCAATAAACCATTGAATATGTTGTACACTACTGGACAATAGTGTACGATTTCGGACAAATAACAATCTTAAAATCCCCTTATACAGGCTAAAAATGCAAGTTTAGGTAGCTGGCAAACTATTTGTTCTACAAAAGTTAATAATATTTTTTTGATGAAACGAACGTACTTAGGTGAATTTGAAGAAATTGTACTCTTGACCGTCGCAATCCTAGGAGAAGGGGCATATGGAGTAGCTATTACCGACGAGCTCGACCGCCAAACGGGACGAACTGTAAGCATTAGTGCGGTTCATGCCGCCCTGCATCGCCTCGAAGAAAAAGGAATGCTGTCGTCATTTATGGGAGAGGCTACCGCCGAACGAGGTGGGCGGCGCAAGCGTCTCTTTCGGGTGACAGTGATTGGTAGTAAAACACTCCAAGAAGTGCGCGACCAACGAAATCGTTTATGGGATGCTATTGCACCTCAGACGTTACCTGTTTTGGGAATGTAATATGCAAAACCACCCACCCCGCTGGGCCGAACGCCTGCTCGAATTCTTTTGTGCGCCTGACCTTTTGGAAGAAGTGCAGGGAGATCTCTATGAACGATTTGAGCGGCAGGCGGCGCTGTTTGGAGTAAAAATAGCCCGACAACAATACGTGTGGAATGTCCTGAGTTTTATCCGCCCTTTTGCCCTCAAACGTAAAAAATCCGAGTTTTCAACCACTTTTTTATACAGCCCGACCATGTTAATCAATTATCTCAAAATCGCTTTTCGGAACCTAGTTCGCCACAAGATGTTCAGTTCACTTAATATTCTTGGACTGACGGCAGGAACGGTGTGTTGCTTGTATATTTTGTTGTATGTCAAAGACCAATTTGGTTATGACAATCACCACAGAGACGCCGAGAACATTTACCGACTCCGCACAAATATTGTACACAACGGCGGTGACCAGCCCATGTTCAATAGTAGTACGAGTTCGCCAATCATCGCTCCCACCCTGAAAAAGGACCTCCCCGAAGTGGTGGAGTATACACGTGCCCTCAATTTTTTTACAACAAAAAACAACATTTTGGGGGTAGAGGGAAAAACCGAGACGTTCATTGAAGACAAAGGTTTTTTGGTTGATTCTACTTTTTTCAACGTCTTTACCTACCGCTTCTTGGAAGGTTCGCCAGAGCATTCTTTGGATGCGCCCTATACGGCAGTTCTTTCGAAAACACTTGCAAAAAAAATGTTTGGGGAAGAGAAGGCGATTAACAAGCGCATCAAAGTGGGTACCAATATCAATACCACCACCTATACCGTAACAGGGGTGTATGACGATACGTCTGGGAAATCACACTTAAAACCCAATTTTTTGGTGAGTTTAAACAGCGGCGGACTTGGGGAATTTGCCCGAAATAATACCGAATGGGGTGGCAACAACTTTATTTATTCCTACATAAAGCTTAAACCCCATGTAAGCCCTGAAAGTGTAAATGCCAAAATAGCGGTTCTTTTGCAACGCTATGGTGGAAAAAGAATAACAGAATTAGGGATGAAAAAACAGGTTTTTCTGGAAAAAATAACCGATATCCATCTGTATTCAAAAGGCATCACCAACCAAGCTGGTAAGGTCTCTGATATTTCATTTCTATACATTTTATTGACCATTGCTGCTTTTATTCAATTGATTGCTTGCATCAATTTTGTCAACCTAACCACGGCTCGCTCGGTGCGTCGTGCCAAAGAAGTAGGTGTTAGAAAAGCCGTTGGGGCCTTTAGATCGGTGTTGATTGGGCAGTTTTTGGGCGAGTCGATGTTGATTGCTTTTATTTCTATTTTCTTGGCTTTGCCGATTGTCAAGCTTCTTTTGCCGTTTCTAAATTCGCTTACCGACAGTACGTTAGCGCTTAATATTACCCAAAACCTTGATATTTTATTGATTACGGTGTTGATAGCAGTGGCCACGGGCTTGTTGGCGGGAATTTACCCTGCCATTTATTTGTCAAGTTTCAAACCCGTGAGTGTGTTGAAGGGAACGTTTAAATTCAATCCCGCTTCGGTCATTCTTCGCAAAGGCTTGGTTGTTTTTCAATTTTCGATTGCCATTGTGCTCATTATTGGAGTGTTGGTGATTTCGAAGCAGTTGGATTTTATGCAAAACAAAGACCTAGGCTTTAACAAAAATCAAAAGATTGTAGTGTCGCTTTCCAACGAAAATGTCCAAAGACAGTTTACAGCCTTGAAAAATGAGCTGTTGAATCAGCACCAGATTAAAAGCATCGGAGGAGTTCGATACTATCCTTCACAAAGTTTTTTACAGGATATGTTGGTCTTTAAATCGGGGGGTAGTATGGATAAAGGATTGTTAATCAAAAACAACGTCGTAGACGAAGGGTTTTTCAAAACACTCGGTATTAAGCTCATTGCAGGAAGAAACTTTACTCCTGCCGATACCAACAACCAAGTGATTTTGAGCGAAAAAAGTGTCAGAGATTTGAACTTAACCACGGAAACAGCCGTGGGTACCGAGGTATTCACGGGAACTGGCGACAATATCGATGCGTATACAGTGATTGGGGTTTACAAAGATTACATCAATAACTCTTTGAAAGAAGAAATCAAGCCATTGATGATGCACTATAGTGCTCAGCCAGAGTACATGGTTTTGGAAGTCCAAACCGACAACTACGAGGGCTTGATGGCGAATGTTGAACAAATCTGGAAAAAACTTATCCCTAGCTTCCCATTACAGTATTCGTTTTTGGATGAAGAGATTCAAAAACAATACATAGAAGAAAAAACACTGCGCCAGATTATCAATTCATTCACCTTCATCGCCATTCTTATCAGTTGCTTAGGGCTTTTTGGCTTGGCAATGTTTACGGCGGAGCAGCGTACCAAAGAAATCGGTGTTCGGAAAGTGCTGGGCGCCAGTGTGATTAGTATTACAACACTGCTTTCCAGAGAGTTTCTCAAACCCGTTTTGGTTGCACTTGCCATCGCGTCTCCTTTGTCGTATTATGCCATGAATAAGTGGCTCGAAGGTTTTGTGTATCGTACGGAGGTAGGTTGGGAAAGTTTTGCCGTTGCGGGTATAGCGATTGTAGCCATTTCTCTGTTTACGGTTAGCTATCAGACCTTGAAAGCGGCACTGATAAATCCTGTAACAACCTTGAAATCAGAATAAATCCCCCTGTAGAGACGTTGCATGCGTGGAGACGTTGCATGCGGAGACGTTGCATGCAACGTCTCTACAATTCCATCCCATTTTACAATACAATCATTATATGCAAAACCAGCCGCCCCGTTGGGCCGAACGCCTGCTCGAATTTTTCTGTGCGCCTCACCTATTGGAAGAGGTTCAAGGGGATTTGCATGAGCGATTCGAGCGGCAGGTGGCGCTGTTTGGCGTAAAAATAGCCCGACAGCAGTACGTGCTGAACGTCCTGAGTTTTATTCGTCCTTTTGCTTTGAAACGTAAACCCAATTCCTATCCATTCACTTTTTTATACAGTCCTTCTATGTTACGTAATTATTTAAAAATTGCTTTTCGCAATCTTGTTAAGAATACGGGGTATTCGGTCATCAATATTGGTGGATTGGCCGTTGGTATGGCCGTGGCCATGATGATTGGCCTATGGATTTACGATGAATTGTCGTACGATAAGTACCACCAAAACTACAACCGCCTTGCGCAAGTGATGCAACACCAGACTTTTAATGGGCACAGAGGAACGGAATCGTCTATTCCGATGCCATTGGAAGCGGAACTACGAGCAAAATACGGGAGCGATTTTAAATATTTGGCCATGGCCACCTGGGGAGGAGACCGCATTCTCACGTATGGAGAAACCAAAATCACTCGTTCTGGCAACTACATGGATGTGGACATTCCTCGCATGCTTTCATTGAAAATGCTCAAAGGCAATCATGACGGACTGAAAGAACTCAACTCTATTTTACTTTCTGAATCGGTTGCCCAATCACTTTTTGGTAATGAAGACCCCATGGGTAAACTCGTGCGGATTGACAACAAGTTGGACGTAAAAGTGACGGGAGTTTATGAAGATTTGCCTTTTAATACCTCCGCTCGCGACTTAAAATTTATTGCCCCGTGGAAACTCTACGTTTCTTCCCAAAAATGGGTACAACGCGCCCTCGACGAAGGGCAGTGGGATAACAACTCCTTTCAGCTATTTGCCCAAATCGCCGATCACGCTGACATGACGCAGCTGAGCGACAAAATCACAAATGTGAAGCTGGACAAAGTAAATGCGGAAGAGAAGAAATTTAAAGCGGAGATTTTTTTACACCCGATGAGCGACTGGCATTTGCAGTCCAACTGGGAAGAAGGTGTGAAAACGGGCGGTTTCATTCAATACATATGGCTATTTGCCATCGTTGGACTGTTTGTATTGCTGTTGGCTTGTATCAATTTTATGAACCTAAGCACCGCACGTTCCGAAAAACGGGCCAAAGAGGTAGGAATTCGCAAAGCGGTAGGGTCGATTCGGACGCAGTTAATCAATCAGTTTTTCAGCGAATCGTTTTTGGTGGTAATTGTTGCCTTTTGGGGAGCACTGGGAGTGACATTAGCTGTTTTGCCATTATTCAACGAAATTACCGATAAAAAAATGGTCTTCCCGTGGGCCGAACCCGTATTTTGGCTCGTAAGCGTAGGTTTTATTGTCCTTACGGGGGTGCTGGCAGGAAGTTATCCCGCCCTGTATTTGTCGTCGTTTCAGCCCGTAAAAGTACTCAAAGGCACTTTTAGGGCGGGGCGTTTTGCTTCGGTACCGCGTCAGGTGTTAGTGGTGGTGCAATTTACGGTGTCTATTACACTGATTATCGGAACTCTGATTGTCTATCGTCAGATTCAGCATACCAAAGACCGCCCCATGGGGTACGACAACAACGGCCTGATTATGATGCAGATGATGTCGCCTGATTTTTATGGAAAATATGATTTACTTCGTACGGAGTTGAAAAAACAAGGCGCAATTGTCGAAATGGCCGAATCGTCGAGTCCATTGACGGCAGTTTGGTCAAACAACGGCGGGTTTGAGTGGAAAGGCAAAGATCCTAGTCTGCAAGCTGAATTTGCCACGATATGGGTCACGCACGATTTTGGTAAAACAGTAGGGTGGAAATTTAAAGAAGGCCGCGATTTCTCTCGGAGTTTCTCAACCGATACAGTGGCGATTGTCATCAACGAAGCCGCCGTAAAATTTATGGGAATCCAAAACCCTGTGGGCAAGGTAGTACAGTGGGGGCAAGGAAAAGATGCGGGGCATTTTACTATTGTTGGGGTCATTAAAGACATGCTCATGCAGTCGCCTTACGAACCCGTAAAGCAAACTATTTATTTTATGAACTACGAAAACGTGAATTGGATGACGATGAAACTCAATCCCGCGCGTAGTGCCTCCGAGTCGGTGGCGATGATTGAAGCGACGTTCAAAAAACACCTTCCCGCCGCTCCGTTCGATTATAAATTTGCCGACCAAGAGTTTGGTAAAAAATTCCAATCGGAAGAACGCATTGGTAAACTTGCCGCCATTTTTGCTTTGTTGGCCGTTTTTATCTCGTGTTTGGGATTGTTTGGATTGGCGTCGTTTGTGGCGGAGCAGCGCACCAAAGAAATTGGCGTTCGCAAAGTGCTTGGTGCTTCCGTATTCAACTTGTGGGGAATGCTTTCCAAAGACTTTGTTGTATTGGTGATTATTTCGTGCCTGATTGCCATTCCGATTGCTTATTATTATCTCAACGACTGGTTGCAGGATTATAAATACCATACCGAAATTTCGTGGTGGATTTTTGCGATGGCTACGCTAGGGGCTTTGGCAATCACCCTGTTGACGGTTAGTTATCAGTCAATTAGGGCTGCGATGGCGAATCCCATAAAATCGCTAAAATCGGAATAAATTCATTGTCGCGTAGAGACGTTGCAATGCAACGTCTCTACGGCAATGCAACGTCTCTACGGCAGTGCAACGTCTCTACAATCAATTTCCCATCTGTCCAATGCAGGACAACGTTTGTCCGTAAACGGACAAATATTTTTCCATGAACATCCTTAAAAGCAGTGTTTACAGCCCCAAAAAGGCCATTTGTATTTCTGGCACGGATTTGTACGATAAAATATAAACTAATCACAACACCCATGCGTCGAACCTATTTAGGGGAATTTGAGGAAGTAGTTTTGCTGATGGTTGCCATTCTCGATGGAGAGGCGTATGGCGTCACGGTCAGTCAGGCGTTGGAAGAACATACGGGGCGGGTCGTGACCTTTGGAACGGTGCACAATACGCTCATTCGGTTGGAAGAAAAAGGCTTTGTCGGTTCCGAACTCGGTGGCGCAACGAATGAACGCGGTGGTAGGAGGAAACGTCTTTTTCACGTCACGGCGCTGGGGAATCGTGCTTTGCAGGAAATCCAACAACTGCGCCAACAACTTTGGCAACTCCTACCACCGACTAAATTGCAATTGAACAGCCTATGAAAACCAATGAACTTCATCCGCCTCAGTGGGCCAACCGCGTCTTGAGGTGGTTTCATCCCGAAGATACCCTCGAAGAAGTGGAAGGTGATTTGGATGAATTATACGCCTACTGGTACGAGCGGGCAGGAAAACGCCAAGCCACGTGGCGTTATTTACTCAATGTCGCATCGGTATTGCCTCCTTTTGTCCGTCGTCGCGAGAGAAAACAAGCTTACAATAACCCTTTTTTAATTCAGCCATCTATGTTACGCAATTACTTCACCATCGCTTTTCGAACCTTGGCGCACAACAAGGTGTATTCATCCATCAACGTCATTGGTTTGAGTATTGGCTTGGCGGCAGCTATGTTAATCATGCTTTATACCAAAGACGAGGTGAGTTTTGATCGGTTTCATGCCAACAATCCTCACATTTATCGCATTACGAGCAAACAGTTTACACCTGCAGGAGTTTTTCAGTCGTACAACACCCATACAGGGTACTTGCAAGGGCCTAAATTTGCGGCGGGTGTTCCCGAAATCAAAATGTCGGTGCGTTACCAAAGCAACCGAAGTGACATCAAAGTGGGAACAGAAGTCAAAAGTTTTGAATCATTTTATGCCGATAGCAGTTTTTTTGCGCTGTTTTCGTTCCCGCTCGTGAGTGGGAACCCTGCCACGGCATTGAAAGAACCCAAATCCGTAGTGCTTTCGGAAGAAATGGCCGAAAAACAGTTTGGAACTACCAACGCTTTAGGAAAAATTCTTTTAGTGCGAAATCCGCAAGGAGATTCAAGGGAGTTTGAACCCTATACCGTGACGGGAATTGCCAAAAAATGCCCTCAAAATTCCTCTATCAAGTTTGACTTTCTTTTTCCCTATGTGGTAAGCAAAGAACAGATGACCAATGAAAGTAATTGGTTCAATTTTTTTCAAAATACGTTTGTAGTGCTTGAGCCTAATGCCAACCTCAAAAAAGTAGAGGCCACCATGAACCGCGTTTTTCAAAAAGATGCAAAACAAGCGTTGGAAGAAGAAACCAAGCGATTTGGGCCGCAGAGCAAAACAGAATATATGCTGCAAGCCTTTACTGATATGCACCTCAATAAAGACATGCCTGCCCAAAACGGCTTGGTGGACGGCAGCAACCCGATGTTTTCGTACATCCTTTCGGGCATTGCGATGTTTATTTTACTCATTGCGTGCATTAATTTTGTGAACCTGACGGTGGCGCGTTCGCTCAAACGGGCCAAAGAAATTGGGGTACGCAAGGTCGTGGGCGGAGGCCGTGGGCAGTTGATGATGCAATTTTTGGGCGAATCGTTTATTCTATGCTTTTTGGCCTTTGGATTTGCGCTATTATTGGTACAAATGGTGCTGCCTACCTTCAATGAGCTTTCCAACAAAGCGTTAGCGTTCTCGTATTTGTTTGATGCTAAATTAGTGGCGGGTTATATTGCCTTGTTTTTGACCACAGGTCTTTTGGCGGGCTTTTATCCTGCGTTGGTTTTATCCAATTATAATCCTGTTCAAACGCTTTACAGCCGCTTCAACCTTTCGGGCAAAAACTATCTTCAAAAAGGCTTGGTGGTGTTGCAGTTTGCGTTGGCTTCGTTTTTAATCATTGCGACGCTTACTATTTATTCTCAGTTCAACTATTTGACCAACAAAGACTTAGGTTATAATGACAAAGGTATCGTAATGGTGGGCAAGTCGGGCTTGAGTCGGAATGAAGCGAAGGTCTTTAAAGATGAACTACTGAAAAATCAAAATATACGGGACGTAGCCCCAAAAAACGGTGGAAACTGGTACACAATTGCCAAAGTAAACGGCCAAACCGAAATTAATTTTGCCTATGAAACCGTAGATGCTACCTACTTTCCGCTGTTACAAATCCCGATTATCAAAGGGCGAAATTTTTCGGCGGAGTTTAATTCTGATTCTACTTCGTCGGTATTGGTCAATGAGTCTTTTGTGAAAAAAGCAGGTTGGGCAAACCCGTTGGGGCAAGTAGTAGATTTTTGGTACAATGAAGGCGAAAAATACAAAGTGGTTGGCGTAGTGAAAGATTTTCACTTTGAGTCACTTACCTCAGAAATCAAGCCGCAATTGTTTACAATGAAGCCAAGAAATCAATACGGAAAGGTGTTCGTCAAAATCAAAGAAGGAAGCGAAACTGCGAGCCTAAGCCATCTTGCCAAAACCTACAAAAAACTCTTTCCAACGAATCCATACGAGTATAAGTTTATGGATGAAGAAAACGAAAAGCGCTACGAATCCGAAGCCAAATGGAAGCAAATCATGCTTTTTGGCGCGATTCTGACGATTTTTATTTCGTGCATTGGCCTTTTCGGTTTGGCAACGCTGTCGGCCGAGCGGCGCACCAAAGAAATTGGTATTCGTAAAGTATTGGGCGCGTCGGTGGCAAGTATCACAACGCTACTTTCGGCTGATTTTTTGAAACTGGTCAGTTTATCGTTTGTTTTTGCCTTTCCTGTGGCTTATTATGCCATCAAACAGTGGCTCGAAAATTATCCATACCGCATCGACATCAGCGTTTGGACGTTTGTGATTGCGGCGGCATTGTCGATTCTAATCGCCTTTTTCACCGTCAGTTTTCAATCCATCAAAGCGGCTTTGGGCAATCCTGTAAAATCGCTGAAAGCAGAGTAAAGAAATATTAAGACTTACCAGGGCTAACGTAAGTCTTTGTAAGTTTCTATTTTAGGTCAGCCCTTCCAAGACGTCTTGGAAGGGCTTTGTTTTATTTATAAAAGCTATTTTATAGTTACGCATTTTTAGAGTTAAGCCTTTTCCTCTATAGTTTTTTCAAAAATTATTCAATCGCCTATTAGGGTAAACATTATAAATGGGGTCTTCATTACAAAAGGCAATCATTCAATGGATACCCGACTTAATAAAAATATTTTGTGGGCCTACTTCGAAGGACGAGCTACTCCTATCCAGAAGCAGCTTATCCTAGAATGGTTACAGAGCGAAACCAATCGCGAAATATTTTATCGAATGCTGCATGAATGGGAAAAAGAGAACCTACAGTTCCAGCCTAATATAGAAGAAGATTTCGAACGGCTCACCCTACAATTGTCAGAACCCACGCCGCAGTTTTCAGAATCACCCCTCGAATCTATTCACAAATCACCAATTTATAAGATTTGGATAGCTGCAGCTTCGGTCATATTTTTATTAATCGGATGTTGGTGGGCAGAAGATTTTCTTCTTTATAAAACTTACACTACTGGTTTTGGTCAAATCCAAACCCTTCGCCTACCCGATGATAGCCGCGTGGTGCTAAATGCAAACTCAACATTACAAGTTCCTCGCTTTGCTTTTTTGAGTAATCACCGTGAAGTAAAGTTATCAGGCGAAGCGGAATTTTCTGTGGTACATACGATAGACCATCGCCGTTTTTTTGTACGCACTCCCGACCACCTGGAAGTCGAAGTATTAGGAACAGAGTTTTTAGTATATAGCCGTGGCCACGGTTCCAAAGTGGCGCTTAGCCACGGGAAAGTAAAGTTGCGTCACTTAAAACACCAAAAATCAGTGGACATTCGTCCAGGAGATGTAATTACAGTGAATGTCCAAGGGCATTTCCATCTACAACCCCAACAAAACATAACCGAGCAAGTGGCTTGGAAAGAGCATCGATTTGTATTTAATAGAACACCCCTAATCGAAATAGCCCGCAAAATACAAGAGCAGTTTGGAGTTACTGTACAGATTCCTGACTCTGCCTTGGCTATGCGACAACTCTCGGGTAATTATCCCGCTACCAATGCGGAAGAATTACTACAAATGATGACCCGTCTCCTTGATCTGCAACTCCAAAGGCTCGAAGAGTCAGTGGTAGTATTATCAGAAAAATAACGTATTCATTTCCTCCTATTTTCTCAGACTTTTAACAAGCCTAAACCTCTACTTATGTATAAATACCTACATTTTATTGCTCATTGCAGCCTTTGTATATGGATGTGGTTGCTTTATCCTGTACCCTCTCAAGGCCAAGCAATGGCCTACCAAGGAGTCAAAACCCGCACTGAGTCTACGCAAACGATTCGGGTTAAATTACGCGACGCCTTACTGGATTTGCAGAATCGCTATCAGGTCAATATTGTCTTTGACGAAAAATTAGTAGAAGGTATCACTTTGGATGCCCAATCGGTCAATCGTACCCAAAGTTTACCCCAAAAGCTGCATACTTTACTCAAAAAATCAGGTTTGAAATATGAGCAGACCCGTAAAGATACTTACCTCATTCTTTCTGATAAAAAGACCGATGCAGCCCCTACGACCGAATCCGAAAAAACCAGTACAATCATTCAAGACATCCCCTTAGAAACACCTAAAAGTCATTTGGCGCCTACACCACTTCATACCATACAAGTCACGGTTAGTGGGAATGTAAAAGATGAAAATGGAAAAGGCTTACCGGGCGTCAACATTGTAGAGAAAGGAACCTCCAATGGCACCAACTCTGACGCCGAAGGAAATTATAAACTTTCTGTAACAAATACCACTAGTATACTTGTTTTCAGCTTTTTAGGATACAATCCTCAGGAAGTAGCAGTAGGTAGCAATTCAATTCTTAATATCTCAATGACCCCTGACAATCGGGCCCTTTCGGAGGTAGTAGTAGTAGGGTATGGTACCCAAAAAGTAAGCGATATTACAGGTTCAGTAGCGAGAGTTTCAGAAAAAACGTTACAAAGTCGGCCTGTTTCTAATTTTCAGGAAGCGCTACAGGGCCGGGCAAGTGGGGTACAAATTCAACAAACGGGCGGAGATTTGGCAGGGCGCTTTACTATCAATATTCGTGGCATAGGCTCTGTGACGGGCAGCAACAATCCGTTGATTGTAGTGGATGGGATTCCGTTGTTCAGTAGCGATTTTTCTACTATCAACCCAAAGGATATTATAGCTATTGATGTTTTGAAAGATGCGTCTGCAACGGCTATTTATGGTGCTCGCGCGTCCAACGGAGTTCTTAACATCACTACTCGCCGAGGACAAGCGGGCAAAACAGAGTTTACTTTTAGTACATCTCAAGCGGTAGAAAAGATAGCCAAACGCTATGATGTGTTGAGTACCGAACAACAACGGCAGCTCTTCATTGAAGCTTTCAAAAACACCAACCGTACCACTACCACTTATGAAGACCTCAGCAATCCTGCCTGGAGTGTCAATACAGATTGGCAAGATTTGGTTTCACAAACGGGTTTCCGCCAAGATTACAACTTAGGGATTAGTGGTGGTAGCGAAAAAAACCGCTTTGCGGTATCGGCTTCTTATTTGAATCGAAAAGGAGTGATTCGAACTTCTGACTTATCCTCGTTTTTCTTTCGGGCCAACAACGACATTACTTTTAGTCCTAAATTTAGACTTGCCACTAGCTTATCAGGAAGTCGCCAAGAGCAAAGCCCTGTCAACAACGACAGTTTTCACGGAGGTGCTTACAAAAGTGCGATTTCGGTACATAGCTATGTAGAGCCCTTTGACCAAAATGGTAATTTAAAAGGAATCACAAATACCGCAGACCCTTACTTTGGAGAAAATCGTAATCCGCTCATTGACTTATATTTACCCACTCGAAAATCTACTTCCAGTAGGCTATTAGGAAATATAAAAGCCGATTGGGAGCTTTTATCAGGGCTTACTCTCTCGGGCAATGCAGGAGCAGATTTGGTCTTCCAAAATGATTTTACCTATTTACCAGTTTATAAAGTAGGCATCTATGCCCTTGACCAAGGTAGTACAACTACATCTACGGGGCAGCAAATCAACTGGGTGACAGATGCTACCCTTCAATACGCCAAAACTTTTGGCAAACATGATATAAAAGCTTTGGTTGGAACTTCCGCTCAATCCTATATCAGTAAAGGCAATAACATAACTGGTACTGGGACGGTAGACAATGCCCTCAATCAATTATCAAATCAAACCAATTTCACAGGAAGTGGCTTTGACATTACCTCTGGTTTGGCTTCTCTATTTGGGCGGTTAAACTACGGATACGAAGGTAAATACTTACTCACCGCTACTGTTCGCAGAGATGGGTCTTCTAAATTTGGAGCCAATAAAAGATATGGTGTATTTCCTTCGGCATCTGCCGCGTGGCGCGTTTCGGAAGAAGCTTTCATGCAAAACCAAACTTGGTTGAGTGACCTTAAAATACGCGTCGGATATGGGCTTACGGGAAATCAAAACATTGGAGATTATGCTTTTATCACCCGTGCAGGTGCGGCTCCCTACGTATTTGGCAATACCGTAGTAGTAGGAAACGCCCCCCAAAATATTGGAAACCCTAATTTGCAATGGGAATCAGCCAAGCAATTAGATGCGGGCATAGATTTTGGATTATTGCGAAACCGCCTGTCGGTAACCCTTGATTATTATACCAAAAAATCAGAAAAGCTACTGGTAAGAACCCCTGTACCTTTTACGGCGGGTGTACTTGAAAACCCTACTATCAATATTGGTTCTGTACAAAATCAAGGTGTAGAATTGGCACTTTCTTCCCGCAACTTTGTCGGAAAGTTTGCATGGACCACTGATTTCAATCTTACTTATAATCAAAACAAGGTCTTAGACATTGGTACCAATTCTATAGGTGCTCCCTTAGAAATTCCAGGTTATACGCTTGAGTTGCCAGGTGAACCAGCCAATTTAACCCGCGCAGGCTCGCCCGTGGGAGCTTTTTATCTCTATGAGTTTGTGGGCATTTGGCAAACTGCCGACAAAGACTTAGCAGCGCAGTATGGAGCCGTCCCAGGCGACCCCCGCTATGCTGATATCAATGGAAATGGAAAATTTGACATTGGTGATAAAGCGATTTTGGGCACGCCTCACCCCAAATTCTTCGGAGGACTGACCAATACTTTCAGCTATGGGCCATTTTCTCTTTCGGTATTTGCGACATTTTCTACGGGCAATCAGCTTTACAATTCGATGCGAAATCTAAACGCCCGCTCTGTACCATTTAATCAACAACTCGCCGAAGTCGCCGATTTTTGGACACCCACCAACCCTTCTAATACCATTCCTCGGCCTTCGCAGGGGGGCAATACCACCTATCTTGCCACCCGTGCCTCAAGTCGCTTTCTCGAAAATGCCGATTTTCTTCGCTTGAAAGACGTAAGTGTTTCCTACGATTTACCTTCTTCTTTACTCAACGTTCTTAAACTTAGTAGAGCACGGGTTTCTCTTCAGGCTGTCAATTTGCTTACGCTTACCAAATATCAAGGATTAGACCCCGAATCTTCTAGCCGTAATGACTTACTATCAGCCGGTATCGACAATACCCCTTATCCTCTTACTCGAATGTATTCGGCTTCTTTACAAATCGGATTTTAAAATCAGAGCAACTCTATGAAAAAGATCATACAACCTCCCTATCTGATATTGTTTTTAGGGCTTTGGCTAGTATCTAGCTGTAAAAGCATCCTAGAACCCCAAATGCAAGGTCAAATTGCTTTAGAAAATTTATTTACGACCGAAGCTGGGATGAACACTGCCCTCAACGGTGTATATGCGCCCCTTCAAGGCTTATACAAAGGGCCTATGCAACGTCTCACCGATTTGGCAAGCGACGACGGCTGGACTTGGCGTAACGAGCTAGAGCCTGATTTGTTTGTGGCCGAGCCTGTATTTACACATTCACAAACAGTATGGCAGTCTACTTATCAAGGTATTACGCGGGCCAACTCCGTCATCGACAATTTGGGATTAACTACCTTTTCAAATCCCCAAACCAAAAGCTATACCGAGGGGCAAGCCAAATTTTTACGCGCTTTTTATTACTTCAATTTGGTTCGATTGTTTGGAGGAGTACCTCTCATTGTGAAAGAAATCAAAGAAAGAAATGATTCGGAAGTACCACGGGCAAGTATTCCCGATGTTTATACACAAATTAAAAATGATTTGACGAGTGCCATAGAATTACTGCCCCTTACTTATTCGGGTGGAAGCAGCGGAAATGAAGCTGGACGCCCCACCAAACTTTCGGCCATAGCCCTCAAAGCATTGGTTCATTTGGAATTAGAGGAGTGGGATGCGGTCATTGAAAATACCGATAAAATCTTCGGACAGCGCAGTTTAGCGGCCGATTATGCTTCTTATTTTAATGGTTCTGCCGAAAACGGTACGGGCGTTTTATTTGAAGTTCAATACGGCGGAATAGATGCTTCTACCACTACCAATATGAGTACTTTTTTTGCCCCTACTAGTACTCCTAATGGCAGCGCTCTAATTCTCCCAACCGATGACAACTTAAAAGGCAAAGGCGGAGGACCTTCTTCGGGTAATGGCTTCGTACAAGCATTTGAAAATGGAGACACGCGTAAAGCGGTGATTTTGAGCAATTATGGATTAGCCAATTTTGTTGATGCTTCCCAACCTATCGGTAGCTTAAACTATGTCCACAAATACTACAACACCAAAGACCCTAATGGAAGAAGCACTTGGAATCTTCCCTTGATTCGCTATGCCGAAATCCTGCTAGCCAAAGCAGAAGCACTCAACGAAAAAACCTATCAATCAAACAGTCAAGCATTTGTGCTATTAAACCAAGTACGTACCAAAGCGGGCTTAGCGGCCTTAGATGCCACCCAACTACCCACTCAAGCAGATTTTAGAAAAGCCCTACGAGCCGAACGCCGTATTGAATTGGCATTTGAAACGAAGCGGTATTTTGATTTGAACCGCTGGGGAGTCTTGGAATCAACTATCCAACAACAACTCTCTCTACTGGCGTTAAAATTTCCTACGGCGCGTACGATTACTCATCCTATTACCAATAAAAAACAATATTTGTACCCCATTCCGGCTACTGAATTTATCAATAATGCTCGTTTAGGAAACCAAAATCCCGGCTATAATTAACCGATATTTATTCTTTTGTAGATATGAAAATCGTCACTCATAAAATTCTAGCTTCGTTGGCCTCGGTAACATTGGTCGGTTTTTCGGCTTTCATTACCAAAACAAAACCTGAGTTCAACCTCTCTCGCCCTAATATCATCATTATATTGGCCGATGACATGGGCTATGGTGATGCACAATGTAACAATCCCAATGCCCAAACTCTCACACCACACTTAAACCAATTGGCAAAAGAAGGTTTACGCTTTACGGATGCTCATTCAGGTTCAGCCGTTTGTACTCCTACGCGTTATGGTTTGCTTACGGGTCGTTATGCCTTTCGTTCACCACTTAAAAAAGGAGTATTAGGAGGCTACTCTCCTATGCTAATTGAGTCAGAAAGATTTACAGTGGCTGATTTGCTAAAACAAGCTGGTTACAAAACAGCCGCTATCGGGAAGTGGCATTTAGGACTCGATTGGCCCAGCAATGCCAACCTAAAGCCTCAAGAATTGGGCAGCCCTTCCGAACAGGCTTCTGCAACCAATGTTGACCTTAAAACTGATTTAGTAAAAGGCCCTAATGACCTCGGCTTTGATTATAGTTATATTATTTCTTCGTCGTTGGATATTCCGCCTTATGTTTACCTCGAAAATGGCAAACCTACCGAAAGAGTCATCACCGATATGGCGGGCAACAACAACCCAAGAGGTGTTTTTTGGAGGGCTGGTAAAGGGGCCGAGCATTTTAAACTCGAACAAACTCTCGACCACTTTACCCAACAAGCACAAACTTTCATCCAACACGCAAGTCGAGATACAAAGCCTTTCTTTTTGTATTTGCCTCTAACCAGTCCACATACTCCTTGGCTACCCGCCGCCGATTTTCAGGGTAAGTCGAAGGCTGGTATCTACAGTGATTTTGTAACTCATACCGACGATGTAGTAGGCCGTATTTTGAAGACTCTTGATGAAGCAGGAGTCAAAGACAATACTTTAGTGATATTTACCTCCGACAATGGTGCTGACTGGAAACCCGGTGACGCTGAAAAATTTCCAGCACATCAAGCCAATTATATCTATCGGGGTCAAAAATCTGACATTTGGGAAGGCGGGCATCGAGTTCCTTTCTTAGTGCGTTGGCCTGCTGCTTTCAAAAACCCTCGTAGTGTATCTCAAACAGTATGCCTGACGGATATGATGGCGACTTTTGCTACTTTAACTAAGCAAAGTCTTCCTGCCAACAGTGCTCAAGATAGCTTTGACTTTTCTACTTATTTCACATCCAAAAACCCCACCAAGGCTAATCGCGTAAGTACCATACACCATTCTATTAGTGGCATGTTTGCTATTCGAAAAGGTAAATGGAAATACGTAGAAGGTCAGGGTAGCGGAGGCTGGTCGAAAGATGAATCGCCCTTGAAGCATCTGGAAGCTCAACTTTATGACCTTGAAAACGACCCACGAGAAACATCTAATTTACTGGAAAAACAACCCGTAATTGCCTCTGAAATGAAATCGCTTTTGATAAAACAAAGAGAGCAAGGATTCTCACGAATGGGGGCTAAAGAATAGTCCAACGCCATTTCGTAAAAAAAGCCCGCAGAACGGGCTTTTTTTACGAAATGAAAAAATATAAAACGAGCCAAGCGCCATCATTTTTGAGGGCTTTTCGCAACCCTGCCAACGCCTTACTCATATGAGCTTCCACGGTCTTGAGCGTAATTTGAAGTTCTTCCGCAATGGCTTGGTATCGCTTACCCTCAAACCGATTCATCATAAACACTTTGCGACTTTGGGGAGATAAATTGTCAATAACAGATTCTACTTTTTGGGATAACTCATCATAGCTTAGGATATCTTCAGGGGTAAGGGAATGAGCAACAAAAGCGCCATCTTCGCTATCAAATGCCTCTATGCTTATTACATTGGCATCACGATTAAACTCCCGTTGCAGGTATTTTAGCCCTCTATGACGCACCATCGTGTATAGATAAGCACGATAAGAAGTAGTAATGTGAAGGTAAATTTCTTTTTGCCAAAAAACATAAAAAGCTTCACTTACCAAATCTCTCGCAGCTTCGCGAGAATATACGTATCGAATGGCATGACTACACAAAGGGGTATAGTATTCTCGAAACAACAATTCCCAGCCCTTTTTGGGATCTTCCTCAAATGCCTTTCTAATAAATAATTCTTCATCCAAATACACCATTCCTTCGTTTACATCTTCTGAGGATGCAACTTGGTCTTGCCGAAAATCGGGAGAAAGTGCGTTATGGAAGTTGAGTTGTTTGATAGAGCGATTGATTAGAATATCCTTTATTTACTAAGACCCTAATCCTTCAATTTACCCTAATATTATTTTCCGATTTTTTTAAAAATAATCTCAAAAAAGTTATAAATCACTTTTTGAAAATCTATACAAAGTGTACGAAAATGTACAAAACATGTACGATTTCGGACATTTTAGTAACTTTTTTAAGAGACAAACCACACAATATCAGCACTTTATTGTACTGGCAAGCTATTTGTTCACCAAAAAGACAGAAATACCCAACATACCTTTTTACATCTCTAATTACTTTAGGGAGAACTGTGTACATTGTTACCAAAACTAAGTACTATATCCATCGATTTTCTGTCATTGGTTTGAATTACGGAATAAGTTGAGAAGTTATTCCTCCAAAAGTCGACAGGTCTATCTAAGATTAACCTACAACTAAATTAAGCGTTATGATACAAAATTACTTCAAAATTGCCCTTCGCAATTTGTGGAAAAATCGTCTTTTTTCGCTTATCAATATCTTTGGGATGTCGGTAGGGATGGCATGTGTAGTAATTTTAATCCTTTTTGCACAAAAATGTCTCACTTTTGATGAGTTTCATACTCACAGTGACCGGATTTATTATATCCAAACCGAAATTAATGACCAAAAACATGAAAAAACAGTTTACCCTATTTTAGAACAATTGCAAAAAAATTACCCTGAAATAGAAACAGGTACCCACATCCAAACCTGGTATTCACCGTGGATTCATTATGGCACTAAAGACCTCCAAGAAAGCACCGTTTTTGTAGATTCCTCTTTTTTCCAAATTTTTAGTTTCCCACTAAAATATGGCACTCCTACCACGGCGCTCAAAGGCCCTAATTCCATCGTGATAAGCGAGAAAATCGCCCAGAATTTATTTGGTAATATAAACCCTCTCGGCAAAACCGTCACCCTCGATGATACTTTACAGTTTAAAGTGTCGGGGGTATTAGAACCTATTCCTTCCAACTCCTCCCAGCAGTTTGAAGTTTTACTTCCCATCCAATTACTCTTTTCTCTCCCTGATTTTAAAAAACGAGCCAATTGGTTCAATATATTTTCACCGGTATTTGTCTTACTCAAAAAAGGCACTGACCCCAAAGCATTAGAAGCCAAACTCCCCCAAATTGTAAAAACTCACTTTGTACCCGAATCTCGTAACAACTCCTTATATCTAAGCAAATTCAAACATTTTATTCATAATCAAAACCCTACATTTAAAGGGCTTATTTATGGATCTATTGCCATTGCGGTTTTTCTGCTGTTGATTATTAGTATCAACTTAATCAATCTCAACATGGCTTCGGCCTTGCCAAGATTGAAGGAAGTAGCAGTAAAACAAGTCATTGGGGCTACTAGAAGTGTGATTTTAAAACAATTTTGGCTAGAAGCGGGCATTGTTATGCTGCTCTCTTTGTGGTTTTCCGGATTTTTTGCCAAGTATTATTTGATTCCTTCTTTCAATCAGCTTCGAGAAGGGCACATGCAACTCGACATTTCTTTAGAACACGACTATCCTACAATTGTAATCATACTATCTATTTCGCTTTTGGTGACTTTCGTAGCGGGTACTTATCCTGCTTACTACCTCATGCAATTGAAGACTACCGAAGCCGTCAAGGGGAAGATTTCCAGCAATCCTAACCGTGGACGTTTCCGACAAAACGGTCTGATTGTATTGCAGTTTGTATTGGCGGTGATGTTGATTGTAGGCACGTTGGGTCTGCGACAACAAATCAATTTCATGAAAACCACCGCCCTAGGTTATGATAAAAACAACGTTTTGGTTTTTAATACCAACCTAGATTACCGCAATTCGTCTGCGGCTCTTTCGGCGGGGAGGGTGATATTGGATGAGCTGCGACAAAATACAAATGTAGAGTCGTTTTGTACTTCTACGCTTATACCGGTGAAATATTGGTACAATTTCAATGAGTATTATCCCGCAAAAAAACCTAACCAAAGTGTACGTATACTTCACGCAAATACCTTTGAAAATTACTTTGAAACCTACAAAATCCCTTTCATTGAAGGACGTAGTTTTTTGGATAATTCTGCTGACTCAGTCAATCATAATATAATTATCAATGAAGCGGCAATGAAGGCCTTTGGCTGGAAAACCGCCGTAGGCAAACAACTGCGCCAACAAAATGACCCTACTAATTATACAATAATAGGAGTCACCAAAAATTTTCATTATCAAAATCTGAAAGAATCCATAGACCCGCTGCTTCATTGGTATGCAGGCAAACAAAAACTTAGTAATTTTTTAACTATCCGTTTGAAAGACCCAACTAAAGCAAACACCATCATTAAAACAGTAGAAGCGCGATTTAAAAATATACCTAGCCGCCGCCCTTTATCTTATTTTTATCTTAACGACGAACTTACCAAAACCTATAAGCCTATTGATAGTATTTGGCAGATGATAAGCTTTGTGACATTGCTTGCTATTTTGATTGCTTGCGCGGGCATTTTTGGGTTGATTTCGCTCGTGGCCAAACAGCGCACCAAAGAAATCGGCATTCGTAAAGCATTGGGAGCGAGTGTCACCAATATTGTGGCTATGCTTTCAGGCCAATTTCTCCAACTTGTAGGTGTAGCGTTGATTATCAGTTTGCCTATTTCTTACTGGTTAGGCCAAAAACTGCTAGAAACTTTTGCTTACCGTACCCAACTCCAATGGTGGTACTTGATATTTGTGGCTATTTTCGCACTCGTTATCGCCTTGGTCTCGGTTAGTTTTCAAGCGCTCAGAGCAGCCCTCAACAATCCCGTAGAAAGCCTTAAAACGGATTAAATAGCGTCCAGTTGTGTACATCACTTGTCCGTTTTTGGACACTTCTCAGCAGGTAGACAAGCTATTTCAGAAGTAGAGGAGTACCAAATTATATTTTGTTTTAACCTCATCCCAACCCTTCTTCTTGCAGGAGAAGGGCTTTAAAAATCTCCCTCTACTTTCAGTAGAGAGAGATTTAGGGGGGGGAAGAAGCGCACTGACCGAAGATAATTTGGCACACCTCTCTTTCGAGGTAGTTTTTTTGAAAATTGGCAAGGTATTTTACATACAGAAATAGATGAAATAAAAATTGTCTTAAAAATAAGCCTAAAATAGTCCCTTTCAGTCTCTAAGGTTTGGAGGGACTCAGCACTAAACTTTAAAATACCTTTCACCACTCATGCGAAGAAGCGATTTAGGGGAATTTGAAGAAGTAGTTTTATTAACCGTAGCGGTTCTGGCACCCAATGCTTACTCGGTATCTATCGCCGAAGAATTGGAAATAGAAACAGGCCAAACTGTAAGCACAGGAGCTGTACATGCTGCCTTACAACGCCTAGAACAAAAAGGTTATGTAACGTCTCAATTAGGAGAAGCCACCTCCGAACGTGGAGGACGCCGCAAACGAATTTTTACTGTTACGGCTTTGGGCGGTCGCATATTGAACGACGTTCGGCAAGTTCGAAACCGTCTTTGGGACCGCATTGTACCACAAGTGACCTTAAAATGGAACTAATCCTTGTGCAGTCATGAAATTTCCAAACCCACTTAGTCCGTTTCCGTGGCTTGATGATTTGCTCAATCGCCTGCTCGCACCACATTTGCGAGAGGAAATCATGGGCGATTTGCATGAACGCTACCAACGCCGCACACAGCGGTTGGGTGAGTCAAACGCCCGTCAACGCTATTGGCGCGATGCCCTCGCATATGTCCGTTGGTCAAACATAAAACGCCAATCTAATCCGTATCCAACAACCTATACATACAGCCCAACGATGATACGCAACTACTTTAAAATCGCTTTTCGTACCCTTACTCGCCACAAATTGTATACGGCCCTCAACGTGGCTGGCCTGACTTTCGGAATTACGTGTTTTCTCATCATTGGTTTGTACTTATTTGATGAATTAACCTTTGACCAACAGCACAGTAAGGCTTCTCGTATTTATCGAGTTCTCGAACACAAAAAGACCAAGACTGATGACCTTACGATTGCGGCCGTAAGCTATAAATTGGCCGAAGAATCAAAAAAAAGTATCCCAGAAATTGAGACAACGGCGCGTATGACGAGTTTTGGTCGGGATAATTTGTCAAACCCTGAAACTAAAGACAAATTTCACTTGACCATCAATTTGGCAGATGAGAATTTTATGAAAATATTTGATTTTGAGACGATTGCAGGCGAAAAGCAAACAGCCTTAAAAGAACCAAATTCGATTGTGATTACTGAAAAAATTGCTCAAAAACTATTTAATAACACCGAGGTTGTCGGAAAAATACTTCGTTTTGATTTTACGGAAAAACCACTCAAAATCACGGCAGTTATTAAAAATCATCCGAGCAATTCAAGTTTCGATTTTGAGTCTTTATTATCAGAAAGTACGTTCAATGACGATGACGAGTTTCAAAAATCGAATGCGTCTGACTGGTCATCGCACGATTATAGGGTGTATGCTTTGCTGAAAGAAAATACTCCACCGCAAGCCGTGGGTACTAAAATGAATGCCTTGGTTCAGGCCAACTATAAATTCGAAACAGGAACAACAGTCGGTTATTTGTTGCAACCGCTTACGGATATGCGTTTGCATTCGGACCATATTGCCAGAGGTTCTACCAGTGTAGGTTCGGGAAAAGGCAGTATTTTATACATCAAAATTTTTGGAATAGTCGCTCTTTTTGTATTGCTGATTGCTTGCATCAATTATATGAACCTGACGACCGCACGAGCCACCAACCGCTCCAAAGAAATTGGCGTTCGCAAAGCCAACGGCGCGTTTCGAAGTCATTTAATCAACCAGTTTTTGTTTGAATCGTTACTCGTAACCTTACTTTCGTTCGTGTTATCGATTGGGTTTGTCAATCTTCTTTTGCCGTCTTTCAATGCTTTTACCGAAAAGCAGCTTTCGCTTGGCTTCCATTCCGATTACCGTATTTGGTTGTACACGACCATTGCCGTGGTGCTAACGGGCTTGATTTCGGGGAGTTACCCAGCATTTTTACTGTCACGTTTTAGCCCGCTTGCTTTATTAAAAACCCTCAAACTACAAAACCAAGGAGACTTGTCACTGCGGAAAGGCTTGGTTGTGTTTCAGTTTACGATTTCGGTTGTGATGATTATCGGGACGATTGTGCTGTTCCAACAAATCCGATACGTCAGCAACAAAGATTTAGGATTTAGCAAAGAGTTGTTATTAGTAGTAGATATTAATTCGGGAGACGTACGCAAAAATGCCCAAACAATCAAAAATGAAATCAGTAAGATAGCTACAGTAAAGAATATTTCGGTAACAACGCGGGTACCAGGCGAATGGAAAAACATCCCTACCGTTAAAATTCGTCCCGAAGGTAACACCGACGAACATTCGATTTCGTATTTGTTGGGTGTCGATGAGCACTTTACCAATACCTTTGAAGTAAAGCTCGTGAACGGACGCAATTTTGCGGGCACAGACGATTCTACGTCTATTCTGTTGAATGAAACAGCAGCCAACATGTTGAAAATTAAGGAAGCCGCAGGGCAATTGGTTGAAATCCCCGAACGCTCCATGGGAGGCAGTTACAGCCCGCTCCGCAATGGCCAAACGTTCCGTGCACGCGTGGTTGGCATTGTCAAAGACTTTCATTTTCAGTCGCTTCGCGAAAAAATTGCTCCCATGGTGTTGGCCTACCAAAACAACCCCGTGCATTCGATTGATTATTTTACATCAAGAATTACAGGAAACGACGTTCCGAATACCTTGGCTAAAATAAACGAAGCTTTGATAAAAATTGATCCTGCTCATTTGTTGGAATATCATTTTTTGGACGAACAATTAGCCCGCTTCTACGCCGACGACCACCGTCGCGAAACCATGCTGATTTGGGCGGCGTTGGCCACTATTTTTATTGCGTGTCTAGGGTTGTTTGGTTTGGCTACCTACACAGCCGAACAACGTGTCAAGGAGATTGGCGTTCGTAAAGTATTAGGAGCGAGTGTGTTTAGTCTCACAGCATTGCTTTCCAAAGACTTCTTAAAGCTGGTATTGATTGCCAACGGTATTGCGTTTCCATTGGCTTGGTGGACAACGCAACAGTGGCTGGAAGAATTTGCATACCACATCAACGTCGAATGGTGGGTGTTTGTCGTGGCAGGAGCGTCGGCAATGTTTATTGCGTTATTGACCATTAGCTATCAGGCTATCAAAGCAGCGTTGATGAATCCTGTGAAATCGCTGAAAACGGAATAAATCGGCGTAGAGACGTTGCATGCAACGTCTCTACCAACCCAAACCATATGAAACACAAACCACCTGTTTGGATTGACAAATGGCTAAATTGTCTCCTTGCTCCACACCTGCGCGAGGAGATTCTAGGCGATTTGCACGAACGCTACGCTTTGCGCATTAAGCGACTCGGAGAAGGTAAGGCTCGGCAGCGCTATTGGCGTGATGCCCTAACTTATATACGCCTTTCGAACATTAAACGTAAGTCTACTCAATATCCAACCACTTACTTATACAGCCCAACCATGATACGCAATTATTTCAAAATCGCTTTTCGTAACCTGTTGAAATACAAAGGTTACTCGTTTATCAACATCTTCGGTTTAGCAACTGGCATGGCCGTAGCGATGCTGATTGGCTTGTGGGTTTGGGACGAACTGTCGTTCAATAAAAGCCACAAAAACTACGACCGTATCGCCCAAGTATGGCAATTTGTGAATTTTGACGGGACGATTTCTTCGTACAATTCTGTCCCTATTCCAATGGCGGATGAACTGCGCAGTAAGTACCCTGATTTTCAGGCGACCAGCCTCTCCACTTATACCCGCGACGTGATTTTGGCGGTAGGTGACAAGAAATTGACCAAAAGTGGCAATTATGTCCAGCCCGACTTTGTGGATATGATGTCTTTCAAGATGTTGGCGGGTAGCGCTGATGGATTGAAAGACATTAACAGTATTCTTCTCTCCGAATCGGTGGCCAAAGCATTTTTTGGTACCGAAAATCCACTCAATAAAACCATTAGGATGGGCAACAAAACCGATGTAAAGGTGACGGGTGTGTATGAAGATTTGCCGTATAACAGCGATTTTCGAGATGTACTTTTTCTAGCACCTTGGGAATTGTTTGTGGCCAACGATGCTTATGTCAAAAGAGCGTTGGACGAATGGGATGAGAATTCATTTCAGGTATTTGCACAATTGAAAGAAGGAGCAAGTGCGGAGGCGGTGTCGGCCAAAATCAAGGACATTCGCATGAAACGCAAAGACCCACCAGGCTACAAACCTGCCTTCTTCTTACATCCGATGGAGCAATGGCATTTATACACCGACTTTAAAGACGGGAAAAACGCGGGCGGCATTGTTTATTTTGTTTGGCTTTTTGGTGCCATTGGGGTGTTTGTTTTGTTGTTGGCCTGCATCAACTTTATGAACCTAAGCACCGCTCGCTCCGAAAAACGAGCCAAAGAGGTCGGTATTCGTAAATCGGTTGGTTCGGTACGTGGCCAATTGGTTTTTCAATTTTTGAGCGAGTCGTTTGTGATTACCCTCATGGCATTTGTAGTAGCATTGATTTTCACCCAACTCGCTCTTCCCTATTTCAATGAAATCGCAGACAAACGTGTTTCTGTTTTATGGACTAATCCTTGGTTTTGGCTGTTTGGGTTAAGCTTTAGTTTACTTACGGGTCTGATTGCAGGTAGCTATCCAGCGCTTTATTTGTCTTCTTTTCAGCCGATTAAGGTGCTCAAAGGTACTTTCAAGGCATCGAGATTTTCTTCCGTTCCTCGCAAAGTGTTGGTCGTTTTTCAGTTTACGGTTTCAGTTACTTTAGTCATTGGCATCATCACCGTTTTTCGGCAGATTCAACATGCCAAAGACCGTCCTTCGGGCTATGAGCGTAGTAGCTTGGTAGAAATCAATATGAACACGCCCGAACTTCACGGGCATTATGAAGCATTGCGGAATGATTTGCTTAATACGGGTGCAGTAGTCGAATTTGCAGAGTCGGGTGGTTCTATTACAAGTCAGTATGGCGGAACTACCAATATTTCTTGGAAAGGAAAAACGCCCAATACCCAACCTTTGTTCATGTCCAATCAAGTTACACACGATTTTGGTAACACAGTAGGTTGGAAAGTGATAGAGGGTCGTGATTTTTCAAGAAAGTTCTCCACGGATTCTTCGGCTATGATTATCAACGAAGCGGCACTGAAGCTAATGGGCTTCAAAAACCCTATCGGCGAAATCGTCCGAAGTGGTAAGGAATATAAAGTAATCGGGGTCATTAAAAATATGATTCGACAATCGCCTTTTGAGCCTGTTAACGCTGCTTTTTATACCATCAATTACAACGCAGTCAACACGATTAGCTTCAAACTTTCTCCCCAATTGGGCACAAGTAAGGCACTTGATAAAGTGGCTGGTATATTCAAAAAATACAACCCCGAAGCGCCGTTTGAATACAGTTTTGTGGATGAAGTCTATGGTCGGAAGTTCAGCGACGAAGAACGAATCGGCAAATTAGCGTCCTTTTTTGCCCTTTTAGCAATCTTGATTTCTTGTTTGGGGTTGTTTGGGTTAGCTTCGTTTATTGCCGAGCAACGTATCAAAGAAATCGGTATCCGAAAAGTGTTGGGAGCTAGTGTGGTTGGGCTTTGGCAAATGCTTTCCAAAGATTTTGCTGTACTGGTATTAATTGCTTGCTTCATCGCGGCTCCAATTTCCTATTACTTGCTCAATGATTGGCTCCAACATTATGAGTACCGCACCGAGCTATCTTGGTGGATATTTGCGGTCGCCGCTCTGGGTTCTATTGTAATTGCGTTGCTAACGGTGAGCTATCAAGCGATTAAGGCGGCTTTGATGAATCCGGTGAAGAGTTTAAAGTCGGAGTAAATCCATACGGGAGACTTTCCAAGTTTTTGAAACTTGGAAAGTCTATTTTTTGCTTCAACCTATTCAGCAGCGGACAAACCTGTACGATTTCGGACACTGATTTTTCAAAAACGGCTCCCTAAAGAGCTGTTTTTGTTTTGGCATAGTTATTTCATCTAAAAAATTGTATCTAATCAATGACCGACCATTTTATGAGAAAAACGATATTGGGAGAACTCGAAGAACTGGTGCTACTGGTGGTTGCCGCTTGCAATGAAGACGTATATGGAATACCCGTTATGGAGGAGCTTCAGCAGCAAACGGGCCGCGACTTTACCATCAGCGCGGTACACACTACGCTGTATCGTTTGGAGGAAAAAGGCTTTTTGTCATCTTCCGTAGGAGGCGCAACGGCTGAACGAGGGGGAAGGCGCAAACGATTATTTGCGCTAACTGCCGCAGGAGGTGAGGTATTGCTGGAAATCCAACAAACCCGCACCCGACTTTGGCAGTCGATTCCGCAAGCTAAACTTGAACTCATGGGTTTATCAGCCAATCCGTTTTAATCACCATGAAAAAGTCAACCAACTCTCTGCCAAATCAACCTCCCCGCTGGGCCGACCAACTTTTGGAATGGTTTGTTGCGCCACACTTACTGGAATACATTCAGGGCGACTTGCACGAAAACTTTCATAAGCGGGTGACAAAAGTGGGCATCGCTCGCGCTCGCCGAGAGTATGTTTGGGCCGCCTTTCATTGCTTAACACCCTTTTTTACCAAACGACAAACCGTCAAATCCAGTTATTCTAATCAACCCTCTACAGTCATGCTATCCAATTATTTAACCATCGCTTTCCGCAACTTGTGGCGGCAAAAGGTATTTACGGCCATCAATATCGTCGGTTTATCGGTAGGACTTGCTTCCTGTCTGCTGATTGTGCTGTATGTTTTGCACGAATTGAGCTACGACAGCTACCATGCGCACGCAGACCGTATCTATCGAATGACCATGCACGCGCGAATGGACGAAAAAGACATCAATCTGGCCTATTCAACGGGGCCTTCGGGACAAGCCCTATTGCGCGAGTCTCCAGGTGTGGAGGCTGTTACTAGACTGCGGAAAGAGGGCGCTTTTTTGGTCAAACACGGCCAGGACATCATAAAAGAAGAAAAAGTAGCGTTCGTGGATTCAAACTTCTTCTCGGTTTTCACGCTTCCGATGATGAAAGGAAATCCGAAAAATGCACTCGCTGAACCCAATACGGTGGTACTTACGAAAACAACTGCCCAAAAGTATTTTGGCAAGGCCGACCCCATCGGACAATCCCTTACTTTGGGCAATTTAGGGCTTTTTCGGGTAACGGGGGTTTGTGAAGATGTTCCCTCCAACACCCATTTTCACTACGATATGTTTGGGTCGTTTGAATCGGTCAAAACGGGGGATAAGTGGCTGGCGAGTGGAGCTTATACGTACGTACGACTTCGGGAAGGACATTCTCTGGCGCAGGTAGAAACCATCAGTCGGGGGTTTGTCAGTAAGTACATTGCGCCCGAAATCAAAGAGTTTTTTGGCATGGACTTTACCGAATTTCAGAAAAAAGGCAATCGTTTTGGTTTTCAATTTCAACCGATTACGGATATTCATTTGCGTTCTTATTTGGACGATGAATTAGAAACCAACAGCGATGCTAAGTACGTCTATATCTTTTCAGTTATTGCGTTTTTTATTCTGTTATTGGCTTGCATCAATTTTACCAATTTATCAACGGCAGGTTCGGCCAGCCGCTCCAAAGAAGTCGGAATACGCAAAGTGTTGGGTTCGGTGCGGACGCAATTAGTTACTCAGTTTCTGACCGAGTCGGTCTTGCTTACTTTTTTTGCATTGGTACTGGCACTGGTTTTGGTCTTTTTGCTTTTACCTAGTTTCAATGTGTTATCGGGCAAACAGTTTACCGTCAATGACCTCGTCAATGGACGGCTTCTCATGGGAGCGGTGGTGTGTTCCTTGGTGATTGGTTTGTTGGCAGGAAGTTATCCCGCGTTTGTATTAGCCTCTTTCAAACCCATTACGGTGTTAAAAGGCAAACTACAAATTGGCGGGCGGGGTGGTTGGTTGCGCAATGCCTTAGTAACCACGCAGTTTGTGGTTTCTATTGGGATGATTGTTGCGACCATCGTGGCCAATCGTCAAATCCAATTTATGCAAAACAAAAAAGTGGGATTTGACCGAGAACAAGTGCTGGTGCTGCACGATACGCACGTACTGGGCGCCAAAGCTGATGCGTTCAAAGCTGAATTGGCAAAATTATCATCGGTTGTGAAAGTGGCATCGGCTGGGTTTTTGCCAGCGGGACACACCAGTCAAAATGTTGACGGAGTTCAGATTCAGGACGGAGCACGTACCGCCACGCATCGTACCAAAGGGTACTACATCGACGAAGATTACTTGCCGACCTTGGGGATTGGCTTGGCACAAGGGCGTAATTTTTCCAAAGCTTTTTCCACCGAAAACACTTCGGTTTTGCTCAACGAAGCCGCCGTTCGGACTTATGGCTTTAAAAATCCGATTGGTCAGCAAATTTCTACCGTAGGCGACGGCTCAGAGGGTAGTAAACATACTTACACGGTGGTGGGCGTGGTCAAAGATTTTCATTTTGAATCGATGCACCAGCACATCGCTCCTTTGGTTATTTTCTACGGTAAAGACAACAATCAGCTTGCATTACGCATTCAGACCAACGATATTCCGACGCTTCTCCAAAAGATAGAACAACAATGGAAAGCTACTACCGATAATCCGTTTGCGTATTCGTTCTTAAACGAACGTTTTAGCAAGATGTACCAATCGGAGCAGCATATCAGCCAGTTATTTGCCGTTTTTGCAGGCTTAGCCGTGCTGATTGCCTGTTTGGGGTTATTCGGATTGGCTGCCTTTACCACCCATCAACGCACCAAAGAAATTGGGGTGCGCAAAGTACTGGGTTCTTCCGTGACGGGAATTGTGACCTTGTTATTGACCGATTACCTCAAATTAATTCTCATTGCCACCCTCATTGCCTCGCCGATTGCGGGTTATACCATGAGCCAATGGCTACGCGATTTTGCCTACCGAATCGACTTGCCGTGGTGGGCTTTTGCGCTGGCGGGCGTGTTGGCTACGATCGTAGCGGTCTTGACCGTCAGTTATTTGGCCATCAAAGCGGCTTTGGTAAACCCCGTGAAGAGTTTGAAGGCGGAGTAATGGCGCAGACATTCCAAGTTTCAAAAACTTGGAATGTCTTTTTTCATCGACGGATAGACTTTCCAAGGTTCAGAAACGATAACATCCAAACTTGGAAAGTCTTTGGTCACCAGCGGACAAACCCTGTACGATTTCGGACACAGGTTTTTCAAAAGAGGCTGTCTCAAAAGTAACAGGTTACAAAATATTCTTTGGATTCAACCTCATCCCAACCCTTCTCCTGCTAGGAGAAGGGCTTTAAAAGTCCCCATCTCCAGAAAGGAGAGGGGGATTTAGGGGGCGAGGTTGAACAGATGCCGAAGATAATTTGGTTATACTAAGCTTTTGAAACAGCTGTTTTTTTCATGGCATGGTTATTTGTTTAGCAAATAATAATGAAATATTAAAACACGCTAACATACCCATGGGGCGCTCTTACTTAGGTGAATTTGAAGAATTGGTTTTACTCACGGTCGCTGTGCTGGAAGGGACAGCTTACGGCGTCACGATTGCGACGGAATTAAAACAACGCATGAACAACCGCCTCATCAGTCTGAGCGGGGTACACATTGCGTTGTATCGCTTGGAAGAAAAAGGCTTTGTCGTATCTGAACTGGGGGGCGCTACGTCCGAGCGTGGTGGGCGTCGAAAGCGCTTTTTCCGAATCACGGCATTGGGTAAACGTACCTTGGCCGAAATGCGACAAGTGCGTAATGAGCTGTGGGATGCTATTCCAAATCCTTCTTTTTCTTGAGTGATGGAAAAACAACCCAGTCCACCACGTTGGGCCGACCGATTTTTGGGTTGGCTTCTCCCTTCGGAGCTTTACGAAGAGCTGTTGGGGGATTTGCACGAGCAGTTTGCGTTTCAGGCCGAAGAGCTTGGAGCGCAAAAAGCCCGTTGGATGTATTTCTTTGAAGTGCTTCGTTTTTGTCGCCCTTATTTTCTGCGACGTCGTTTTAGTGCCCATTCTAAGTATTCAACCTCCTACACATACAGCCCTGCTATGATACGCAACTATTTCATAATCGCTTGGAGAAATATCCTCAAAAATAAGGCATTTAGCGTTATAAACATTACAGGTTTGTCGATAGGACTAACTTGTAGTTTGCTGATTTATTTATGGGTAAAAGATGAACTGCAAATTGACACATTTCATGAAAGAGGGGATAGAATTTATACCGTAACAAGTAAAGAATTTATTGATGGAAAAGCAACCGGCTATTACGATACGCCAGGGCTACTGGGCGAGGAGCTAAAAAGAACCATTCCAGAGGTAGAACTATCCTGCAATTGGAGCGGAGATGAGGCACGGACTTTTGCAGTAAAAGACAAAAAACTAAAATTTATCGGTGGATATAGTGGTGAAGATTTTTTTAAAATATTCTCTTATCCTTTCTTACAAGGCACTGTAAACGAATCACTTAAAACTCGCGAATCTATTTCAATTTCTGAAAAAATGGCGATTGCCTTATTTGGGAGTGCCGAAAAAGCCATCAATCAATCTATCAAATTTGATAATTACAAAGACCTTACTATCAAAGCCGTGTATGCAAACATGCCCGAAAGCTCATCTTTGAAGCTGGATTATTTGATAAGCTGGGAATTATTCAAAGAACGTGAGCCTTGGGTTTACGATTGGGATAATTCAGGCCCCGGAGCTTTTGTGTTATTAAAGAAAAATGCGGATGAAGCCAAGGTAAATGCCAAACTCAAACATTTCATTGGCAAGTTTTCAAAAGGTTATAAAACAGAAAACAATCACTTAGAGCTTGGCATTCAGCCATTCAAAGAAACATACCTCAATTCAAGATTTGAAAATGGAGAGACTGCGGGCGGGAGAATTGACTATGTAAAGCTATTTACGGTAGTGGCTATTATTATTTTGCTCATTGCCTGTATCAATTTCATGAATTTGAGCATTGCTCAATCCCTCAAAAGAGCCAAAGAAATTGGCGTAAGAAAGGCAATCGGAGCTGAAAAGTCATCTTTGGTTGGTCAGTTTATGGGTGAGGCTTTTATGTTTTCTGTTATTGCCCTATTTTTTGCTTTGACTGCCGCGGGCTTTATTCTCCCCAGTTTTAATAGTTTTACTAATAAGCAAATTGCTTTGCCTTACCACGAGCCATCATTTTGGTTATTTATTTTTGGATTATTACTCTTAGTTGGCTTACTATCAGGCTTATACCCATCACTTTTTTTGACCGCTTTTCGTCCTATAGCTGTTTTGAAAAATAATCTAAAAGTGAACCAAAACTCCATTTCCCTTAGAAAAGGACTTGTCATTTTTCAATTTACTTTATCTACGGTGTTTATTATAGGCACTTTGATTATTTCAAAACAAATCAATTTTATCCATTCAAAAAACATTGGGTATGAAAAACAAAACCTGATTTATTTACCTGTTACGGGCACGCTCAGCAAACAGTTTGAAGTTTTTGAAAATGAATTAAAGAAGATTGATGGAGTAGAGAGTTTGAGTAAGATTTCAAACCAATTTATAAGTAACGACAACACCACCGGAAGTGTAGAATGGCAGGGAAAAAATCCGAATTCAAGTCCCAACTTTAATCCAATAGCGGTAGAATACAATTTTGTAAATACGATGAAAGCCACCCTGCTTCAAGGTCGTGATTTTTCGAGAGAATTTGCAGATTCTACAAGTTACATAATCAATGAGGCTGCTCTGAAAATTATTGGCTACAAGTCGCCCATTGGTATGCCTTTGACGTTTTGGGGTAAGACAGGGCAAATAATAGGTGTAGTTAAAGATTTTCATTTCAATTCGATGCTTATGCCTATTGAGCCTATGATAATTCGACATTCAAATAAATTATCTCACGGATATTGCTTGATACGAATAGAGGGAGAACGTACCCAGGAGGCATTGAATGGAATCGAAACTATTCACAAAAAACTAAATCCCGACTTTCCATTTACCTATAAGTTTGTGGAAGCGGAGTTTGAAAATTTGTACAAAACGGAATCTTTGGTAAAAAGTCTATCTATAATTTTTGCCATCCTTGCTATCGCCATTTCCTGTTTGGGGCTACTCGGTTTGGTAATGTTTGTTACGGAGCAACGCACCAAAGAAATTGGAATCCGTAAAGTATTAGGCGCTACAGTAACCAATATCTGGACTTTAATCTTAAAAGATTTTGCGGTATTGGTCATTGTTTCTTGCCTAATCGCGGCACCCATTGCCTACTATTTTATGAATAACTGGTTGCAAAAATATAGTTATCGTACAGAAATAAACTGGTGGATTTTTGTGGCGGCGGGAGCAGGTGCCTTGGTGACCACATTACTTACCGTGAGTTTTCAGACCATCAAAGCAGCTTTGATGAACCCCGTAAAGAGCTTAAAATCAGAATAATTTTTAAAAGGCAAGCCCTATGCAAAACAAACCACCCGCTTGGCTTGACGCCTTGGTCAAACGATTCCTCCCTTCGGAGCTTTACGAAGAGCTGTTGGGGGATTTGCACGAGCAGTTTGCGTTTCAGGCCGAAGAGCTTGGAGCGCAAAAAGCCCGTTGGATGTATTTCTTTGAAGTGCTTCGTTTTTGTCGCCCTTATTTTCTGCGACGTCGTTTTAGTGCCCATTCTAAGTATTCAACCTCTTACACATACAGCCCCACTATGATACGCAATTATTTCAAAATCGCATTTCGTAACCTGTTGAAACACAAAGGTTATTCGTTTATCAACATCTTCGGCTTGGCGACGGGCATGGCCGTAGCGATGCTCATTGGCCTTTGGATGTGGGATGAATTGTCCTACAACAAGTCCTTTAAAAATTACGACCGCATTGCTCAAGTGATGCAAAACGGATCAGTCAACGGAGATTTTTTCGCGGGAGGTCATATGCCAATTCCGTTGGGGAATGAACTGCAAACGATGTATGCAGCTGATTTTAAACATGTTGTGATGTCTTCATGGACGTATGAGCATATTTTGGCGTACGGCGACAAAAAGTTTACAAAACAGGGCAACTATTTAAGCCCCAATGCTCCAGACATGCTGTCGCTCAATATGCTCAAAGGCACCCGAACGGGCTTAAAAGATCCTTCATCTATTTTATTGTCTGAATCGGTGGCGACGGCCTTATTTGGCGAGGAAGAACCCGTTGGGAAACTGATGAAAATAGACAATAAATTGAACGTAAAAGTGACTGGAGTTTACGAAGACCTACCCTATAATAGCCATTTCAAAGATATGACATTCATTGCTCCGTGGGATTTGTACGTGTCGTCAGAAGCATGGGTAAAGCGGGCACAGGACAACGTAGAATGGAACAATAACTCGTGGGAAATGTTGGTACAGCTTTCGCCTACTGCTGATTTTGACGCCGTTACACAAAAAATCAAGGGCATCAAAATAAAGCATGTACCAGAAGTGGCTTCCTTTAAAAATGAAGTGTTCCTTCATCCGATGAGTAAGTGGCACTTATACACGGGCTGGGACAAAACAGGAAAGCCAGATGGCCGCATTCAGTACGTTTGGCTGTTTGGCATCATTGGTGTTTTTGTGTTGTTGCTGGCCTGTATCAACTTTATGAATTTAAGCACAGCCCGCAGTGAAAAGCGCGCCAAAGAAGTCGGCATTCGCAAAGCGGTGGGTTCGGTTCGTTCACAGCTAATCAGTCAATTCTTCAGTGAGTCGCTGTTGGTGGTGGCCTGTGCTTTTGTCGTCTCTTTGGTATTGGTGCTTTTGCTACTCCCAATTTTTAACGAAGTGGCCGACAAGAAATTGGCGCTTTTATGGGCTAACCCTATTTTCTGGTTGTTGGGTATTGGCTTTAGCGTCCTGACGGGCTTAATTGCGGGCAGTTATCCGTCGTTGTATTTGTCTTCTTTCCAGCCAGTAAAGGTTTTAAAAGGCACATTTAGGGCAGGGCGTTTTGCCTCAATTCCTCGCAAAGTGCTGGTAGTGATACAGTTTACGGTTTCAGTGACACTCATTGTTGGGACGACGATTGTGCTTCGTCAAATTCAATACGCTAAAAATCGCCCGATTGGCTACGACCGCAATGGGCTGATTACGGTAACGATGAATACGCCTGAGTTGTACCAAAACTATAATGCTCTCCGAGATGCGCTTATAAAGAGCGGCGGAGCCGTAGAAATGTCAACTTCATCTGCCCCCGCTACCAACCTAAACTCACAAAACGGCGGCTTTGACTGGGAGGGCAAAGACCCCAACTTTAAAGATAGCTTTGGAACCATTGCAGTGACGCACGATTTTGGAAAAACAATCGGGTGGCAATTTGTACAAGGGAGGGATTTTTCTCGAAAATTCTCGACTGATTCATCGGGCATGGTGCTTAACGAAACCGCTGTCCGTTATATGGGTTTGAAAGATCCAGTTGGTAAAATTGTTAAGTGGAACGGAAAACCTTTTCAAGTTGTCGGTGTGGTGAAAGACATGATGATGGGGTCTCCTTTTGAACCCGTTTATCAGACCGTTTTTATGATGGATTATGGGTGGGCCAACGTGATTAACGTCAAATTAAATCCTGCGTTGAGTGCGGGCGAATCGCTCAAAAAAATAGAAACCGTATTCCGAAAATTCAATCCAGGAAGCCCGTTTGACTATAAATTTTCTGACCAAGAATACGAACGAAAATTTGCGGCTGAAACGCGCATTGGGCAATTAGCGGGGATTTTTGCGGTATTGGCTATTTTCATTTCCTGTTTGGGCTTGTTTGGCTTGGCGTCGTTTGTAGCCGAGCAACGCACCAAAGAAATTGGTATCCGAAAAGTACTTGGGGCTACTGTTCCCAACCTTTGGGGCTTATTGTCCAAGGATTTTGTCGTGTTGGTGATTATCTCTTGTGTTATTTCTACGCCGATTGCGTGGTATTTCCTCAACGGTTGGTTGCAAAAATATACCTACCGCACCGATATTTCGTGGTGGATTTTTGTGGTTACGGCCATCTTGGCCGTCGGTATCACTCTCTTAACTGTGAGTTTCCAGACCATCAAAGCGGCTTTGATGAACCCCATAAAGAGCTTAAAATCAGAGTAACAATGCACAACAAACCACCCGCTTGGCTCGACGCTTTGGTCAAACGATTTCTCCCTTCAGAGCTTTACGAAGAGCTGTTGGGAGATTTGCACGAGCAGTTTGCGTTTCAAGCCGAAGAGATTGGAGTGCAGAAAGCCCGTTGGATGTATTTCTTTGAAGTCATCCGTTTTTGTCGTCCGTATTTTCTGAAACGCCGTTTTCGTGCCGATTCTAAGTATTCAACCTCTTACACATACAGCCCCGCTATGATACGCAATTATTTCAAAATCGCTTTTCGTAACCTGCTGAAACACAAAGGTTACTCGTTTATCAACATCTTTGGTTTGGCAACGGGTATGGCCGTGGCCATGCTCATTGGACTTTGGGTTTGGGATGAACTGAGTTTTAACAAAAACTTCAAAAACTACGATCACATTGCTCAGGTTTACAATCACGTCACAGAGCCTTTGGATCAAAAACAAGTAGAGGGTAGTAGCCAACCACAACCAATGGCTAAAGTGTTACGAGAAAAATACGGACATATTTTCAAGCACGTGCTATTGGTGCACTGGGACGGTGAAACTACCTTAAGTGTGGGTAATGAAAATCATATCAGGAAAGGGCAGTTTTTTGAAAACGGAGTGATCGATATGTTTTCCTTAAAAATGCTCAAAGGCAGTAAAGAAAGCCTTAATGATCCACAAGGAATGATTCTGTCTGAATCAGCAGCTAAGTCTATTTTTGGCGATAAAGACCCAATTGGGGAAGCCATAAAATTAGACAATAAGTTTTATTGCAAAGTGAGCGGGGTATATGAAGATGCTCCCCAAAATTCTACGCTGGGCGGCATCCATTTTATCGGCAATTTTGAGTATCTCCGTAACAATGAGAAGTGGGTAAAAGGCAGCGAGGAGAATTGGAACAACAGCTCACAACGCATTTTTATACAAACGGCCGATAAGGTAACGATGGAGCAGGCCAATGCCGCGGTTAGAGATTTTTATTTGAAAGATGCACCGGATAGTTTTAAGGAACCGGCAAAAAAATACAAGGCCACACTTTACCTTAACCCCATGAAAAACTGGTATTTGTATTCTGAATTCAAAGACGGTTACCCTGCCACCGGGCGCATTACTTTTGTGTGGCTGTTTAGCATCGTGGGTGTATTTGTGTTGCTTTTGGCTTGTATCAATTTTATGAATCTAAGTACGGCCCGAAGCGAAAAAAGAGCCAAAGAAGTAGGCATCCGTAAGGCCGTTGGTTCGGTAAAATCACAGTTGGTCAACCAATTTTTGGGAGAATCGTTTTTGGTGGTAGGGTTGGCGTTTATTGTCATGCTGGGTATCGTTGGGGCATCTATTGGCTGGTTTAATGAGCTGGCTGATAAGAAAATAAACATTCCTTTCACTAACCCCTATTTTTTAGGAATCAGCTTTGCATTTCTTACCATTACAGCTTTATTATCAGGGTTTTATCCTGCCTTTTATCTGTCTTCATTTGAGCCTGTAAAAGTATTGAAAGGAACGATTCGCTTGGGAAAATACGCCTCTTTACCACGTAAAGTATTGGTAATAGTACAGTTTACGGTTTCGGTGGTGTTGATTATTGGCACTATCGTAGTATATCAGCAAATCCAATATGCTCAAAACCGTCCCGTGGGGTATGACAGAAGCAGTTTGGTGAGGATTTCGATGGACGACCCCAACTTTGAAAACAGTAAATTGGTGATGAAAGATAATTTACTGCGAAATGGCGTAGCGACAAACATAGCTTTTTCAAATATGCCCGTTACCTCCATATGGGACAATTGGGGTGGTTTTGATTGGAAAGGCAAAAATCCGGAAGCCCAATCCTATTTTTCAGTTACCCAATTAGACGAAGATTTTGGTAATACCATTCAATGGAAAGTGAAACAGGGGCGTAACTTTTCGAAAGAATTTGGTATGGATACCGCTGCTGTTATCATCAATGAATCGGCGGCCAAGTACCTGGCTTTGAAAAACCCAATAGGTGAGTATATAACTTCGACAGGTGATAACAAGCGCCGCTGGCAAATCATAGGGGTAATCGAAGATTTAGTGGCTGAGTCGCCTTACGAACCTGTAAAAATGGGGTTGTATATGTTACGAAATGTTCGTTCTTTAGGACAAATGCAAATAAAAATCAATCCTAATTTACCTATTTCAGAGGCACTCGCCAAAATAGAAGCTACCCAGAAAAAACTCGTTCCCTCAGCCCCATTCCGCTATTTTTTTGTGGATGAAGAATACAGTAAAAAGTTTACATCCGAGCAACGCATCGGCAAATTAGCTTTCCTTTTTGCCATTCTCGCTATTGCTATTTCCTGCTTAGGTTTATTTGGCTTGGCTTCCTTTATTGCCGAGCAGCGTACCAAAGAAATCGGAATAAGAAAAGTGTTGGGAGCAAGTATAACTAATTTGTGGGGTTTACTTTCAAAGGAATTTGTACTGTTGGTGGTTATCTCGCTTTTTATTGCGTCGCCAGTTGCGTATTACTTTATGAATAACTGGATTCAGAAATACAGCTACCATACCGCTATTTCATGGTGGATTTTTGTGGCGGCGGGTGCGGGAGCTTTGATAATCACGCTGCTAACCGTGAGTTTTCAAGCTATCAAAGCCGCTTTGGTGAACCCCGTAAAGAGTTTAAAATCAGAATAATTTTTAAAAGGCAAGTAAGCAAAAGGCAAGCCCTATGCAAAACAAACCACCCGCTTGGCTCGATGGCTTGGTCAAACGCTTTCTCCCTTCAGAGCTTTACGAAGAACTGTTGGGGGATTTGCACGAGCAGTTTGCGTTTCAGGCCGAGGAGTTTGGAGCGCAGCGAGCCCGTTGGATGTATTTCTTTGAAGTTATCCGTTTTTGTCGCCCTTATTTTCTGCGACGTCGTTTTAGTGCCCATTCTAAGTATTCAACCTCTTACACATACAGCCCTGCTATGATACGCAACTATTTTAAAATCGCTTTTCGTAACCTGCTGAAACACAAAGGTTACTCGTTTATCAACATCTTTGGCTTGGCGACGGGTATGGCCGTGGCGATGCTCATTGGTTTGTGGGTGTGGGATGAACTGAGTTTTAACAAAAATTTCAAAAACTACGACCGCATTGGGCGAATAATGGTACACAATGGCGAAGGGACGTACATGACAAACCCCATTCCGTTGGCGACCGAGTTGCGCGCTTCGTATGGTTCTGATTTTAAATATATCGCCATGGCTACCTCCACGCAGAAGTATGCGATATTGTCGGGGGATAAAAAGTTCTTTCAATCAGGGAGTTTTATGCAGCCCGATGCCCCCGAATTGTTTGGGCTGGATATGGTGTATGGAACCTGCGAGGCGCTTAAAGACCCTCATTCGGTTTTACTTTCTGAATCGCTCGCTAAAAAGCTTTTTGGGGAAGAAAATCCGTTGGATAAAATCGTAAAGATAAAAAATCGGATGGAGGCAAAAGTGGCGGGCGTGTATAAGGATTTGCCCAAAAACTCGGAATTTCAAGACCTGACCTTTATCGGGCCGTGGGATTTACTGGCTTCTTTTATGAGTTTTATGAAAGAGCAAGAAAACGATTGGAACGATAATTCATACAAGATTTATGTACAGCTTGCTCCTCAAGTTGACTTTGCGGGTGTTTCGGCCAAAATTAAAGATATAAAACGGAAGCATTTGGATGCAAAACGCGTCGCGTATAATCCCGAATTGTTTGTCCACCCGATGAGCCAATGGCACTTGTATGCCAAGTTTGCCAACCGAAAAAGCGTGATGAGCGACCAACTCGAATTTATTTGGCTGTATGGCGTTATTGGCGTGTTTGTGTTGTTGTTGGCTTGCATCAATTTTACAAACCTGAGTACAGCACGTTCCGAAAAGCGCGCCAAAGAAGTCGGGATTCGGAAGTCGATGGGGTCGCTTCGCCAACAATTGATTGCGCAGTTTTTCGGCGAATCGTTCTTGGTTGTTTTTATTGCCTTGGGTTTTGCGTTGCTTTTGGTGCAACTGGCGTTGCCTTTTTTCAATGAGTTGGCCGATAAAAAAATAACAATGTTATGGTTAAACCCTGTTTTTTGGCTGTCGGTACTGGGCTTTAGCGTATTTACGGGCTTATTGGCGGGGAGCTATCCTGCGTTTTACTTGTCTTCTTTTCAGCCGATAAAAGTGCTCAAAGGAATCGGTTTCCCGTCGTCGCGTTTGCGGAGAGGAGCCTTTGCCCCGACGCCACGGAAAATTTTGGTAGTGATACAGTTTACGGTTTCCATTGTGCTAATCATTGGCACGAGTGTTATTTATCTCCAAATCCAGCACGCAAAAAACCGAAACGTGGGTTACGATAAAGAAGGGCTGATGGCCGTCTATATGATTACGCCCGACCTTTACCAAAACTACGAAGTGATTAAAAACGAGTTACTTCAGTCGGGAGCGGTGTCCAACTTGGCCGTTTCTTCTTCTCCGATTACGGATGTGTGGGAAAACCAAAGTGGGTTTGAATGGAAAGGTAAAGCCCCAGGCTTTGAAGATAATTTTGCGACTTTCCGAGTGACGCACGATTACAGCAAAATCGTAGGGTGGCGCTTTCGGGAAGGACGCGATTTTTCCAAAAAGTTTTCAACAGACTCTTCGGCCATTGTCATCAATGAGACGGCCGTAAAGTACATGGGCTTGAAAAACCCCATTAACGAAACCGTAAAATGGAACGGGAAAAGCTACGAGGTGATTGGTGTCATCAAAGACATTGTGATGGGGTCGCCCTTTGAGCCGATATTGCCTACGGTGTTTTTGTTGGATTACAACAACCAATACACGATTAACATCAAACTAAATCAGACAATGGCCACTTCTACCGCCGTTGGCAAAATAGCCGAGGTGTTTCAAAAATACAATCCTGCGGTGCCGTTTGATTACAAATTTGTGGATGAGGAATATGCCAAAAAATTTGCCAATGAAGAACGTTTGGGTAAAATAGCCTCCATTTTTGCCATTTTAGCGATATTCATCAGTTGCTTGGGCTTGTTTGGGTTGGCGTCGTTTGTGGCCGAGCAGCGCACCAAAGAAATGGGGGTACGCAAGGTTCTTGGGGCAACTGTGGTCAATTTGTGGGGCTTATTGTCGAAAGACTTTGTGGTGTTGGTGGTTCTTTCGCTGTGTATTGCATCGCCTATTGCGTATTATTTTATGAGTCAATGGCTAGAAAAATACACCTACCGTACCGAGATTTCGTGGTGGATTTTTGTGGTTACGGCCATCTTGGCCGTCGGTATCGCACTCCTAACAGTCAGCTATCAAGCCATTAAAGCGGCGTTGATGAACCCCGTGAAAAGTTTAAAATCAGAATAAACGTATTTTGTTGTAGAGACGTTGCATGCAACGTCTTTCTCCACGCATGCAACGTCTCTACAATGACGGCAAATGGCGGCAAAATCAATTAATTCCAACCCCCACCTAAGGCACGGTAAATATTCACAACGGCATTCATCTGTTGCATCTTGGTTTCGACCAAGTCAAACCGCGATTCTATGGCGTCGCGTTGCGTCAACAACACTTCCATGTAATCGGCACGAGCCGAGCTAAATAAGTTGTTGGAGATTGTGATGGACTGAGTAAGTGCTTGAACTTCTTTTGACTTTGTGTCGTACGTTTTTTCCAAGTTACCTATTTTCGCCATTTGGTTGGCCACTTCGATGTAGGCATTTAACAACGTACGTTCGTAGTTATACACGGCTTGAATCTGCTTGGCATTGGCGTTGAAATAAGAGGCCTTGATGGCGTTTTTATTGACCAACGGTGCCGCCAAATCCCCCGCCAAAGAAAGAATGAGAGATTGGGGTGTTTTTAACAAATAAAGCGGATTAAAAGCCTGATAACCCAGTCCTGCCGAAATGCCCAACGAAGGATAAAAACGAGCTTTGGCCACTTGCACGTCGAGTTTGTTGGCGGCCAATTCCTGCTCTGCCTGACGAATGTCGGGGCGATTGGCCAACAACTGCGAAGGCAAGCCCGTATGGATGGTGGCTGGAATCAAATTACCAAAATCTTGTGAACTACGCGCCACGGTTTGGGGATAGCGTCCCACCAAAAAATTGATACGGTTTTCGGTTTCGATGATTCGTTGCTGGATATTGTATTGCAAACTTTGAGTGTTCAATACTTGGGCCTCAAACCGCCGAACGGCCAATTCTGTTACCTTGGTGGCTTCTTTTTGAAGGCGCACAATACGAAGGGCATTGTTCTGAATATCAATGTTTTGGTGAATAATCGCCAATTGATTGTCAAGTGCCAACAACTCATAGTACGAAGTAGCAATTTCGGCAATTAAGTTGGTTACCATGAAATTTCTACCCTCACCACTGGCCAAGTACCGATGCACGGCGGCGTCTTTGGCATTGCGGAGTTTATGCCAAATGTCGATTTCCCACGTGGCAAAAAGACCTCCCAGAAAATTGGGTAACGGTTCGGGGGTTTCTCGGCCAGGTTTGATTTCGGTGGTGGCTTCGCTGGCTCCGATGTTGGTATAACGCCCCACTTTGTCCACGCCCGCACTTCCACGGATGCCCACAAAAGGTTTGTATTCCCCTTGACGGGCCATGATTTCGTTGCGCGACATTTCGATTTCCTGCATCGTAATGTTTAGCTCCTGATTGTTTTGCAAGGCGCTATCAATCAAGGCCGTAAGGTAAGGGTCGGTAAAGAACTCCTTCCACCGAACTTTGGCGCTGCTGGTCGAGTCCTGAGAGTTATTGAAACTCGCAGGTAAGGTGTTTCGTTCGGTTTTGGTGACCAGCGCTGGGGTTTTGCAGCCCGAAATGGCCAACGTTAACCCCGCAACTCCAAGACCGAGTATGATGATTTTCTTAAACATTAGTGCTCAATTTCTTCGGTTAACGGATTCTCTTTTTCGCCTTTAATCAACTGACGACCTTCGGCTATTTTTCCGAAAATAAAGTACAGCCCAGGAACGATAATCACGCCGAATACAGTCCCGAAAAGCATTCCTCCTAGTGCCGACGAACCAATTGTACGGTTTCCGATGGCCCCTGCGCCTGTGGCAAGCACAAGCGGAATTAACCCCGCAATGAAGGCAAAAGACGTCATCAAAATGGGGCGGAAACGTACCTTGGCACCTTCGATAGCAGCGTTCAAAACGGTGAAGCCTTCCTTGTGTTTCTGGACGGCAAATTCCACAATCAAAACGGCGTTTTTCCCCAACAACCCGACCAACATCACCAACCCTACTTGGGCATAAATGTCGTTGGCAAGTCCCATCACTTTAATGAGCAAGAAAGAACCGAAGACCCCCGCAGGCAGCGAGAAGACCACCGCCAGCGGTAGAATAAAGCTCTCGTACTGGGCAGCAAGGACAAAATACACAAAGGCCAATACGATGAGGAAAATGTAAAGTGCCTCGTTGCCCCGCATTACTTCGTCTTTCGACAACCCACCCCAGTCGATGTCGTAGCCGCGTGGAAGGGTTTTCTTGGCCACTTCCTGAATCACCTTGATGGCCTCCCCACTACTGTATCCTTTGGCAGGTGCCCCACGGAAAGCCGCAGTGGTGTACATGTTATAGCGGTTGATTTCGTTGGCGCCCTGCGATTTTTTGATGCGCATAAAGGCCGAGAACGGCACCATTTCGTCGTACTTGTTTTTGACGTACAGGTTCATAATGTCATCAGGGAGTCGGCGGTATTCGGGCGATGCTTGCACAAACACCTTAAAGAAACGCTGAAACTTAATAAAACCGAGTTCGTACGTACTACCAATCAAGATGGAGAGTGTATTCATGGCGTTGCCAATCGAAACCCCCTTTTGCATGGCCAATTTATTATCAATTTCGAGTTCGTATTGGGGGTAATTGGCACTGTAAAAGGTAAACAAGCCCGTCAGTTCTTTCCGCTTCTTGAGTTCACTCATAAAGTCGGAGCTGACTTTTTCGAGTTGTTTGTAATCACCCGTGTTGGTTTTGTCCAACAATTGCAGCGCAAAACCACCCGCAGCTCCGTAGCCTGGTACGGCTGGTGGGTCAAAAAATTCGATGGTTGCGCCAGGGATTACTTTGGCCCTTTCTTCTAATTCATAAATAATCTCATTGACGGTCTGTTTACGTTCGTTCCAAGGCTTGAGGTTAATCAAACACGTACCCGCGTTTGACCCTCGCCCTTCGGTAAGTACTTCGTAGCCCGCAAGCGCTGAAACCGACTGAATCCCCTCTACTTTTTCGGCAATGGCTTGGAGTTTGCGGGTAATGTCGTTGGTGCGTTCCAAGGTGGAGCCTGGAGGCGTTTGGACGATGGCGTAAATCATACCTTGGTCTTCGCTCGGAATGAAGCCCGACGGGAGTTTGGCCGTAATTCCAAAAATTCCTACCCCAAAAGCCAACAAGATTCCCCACGTCACTACGCGGCGGTTGACGATGAGACGCAAGAGCCCCACGTACCGACCCGTAAGTTTTTCGAAACCTCGGTTGAAAGCATCAATAAAGCGGTCGATGATGGTTTTCTTGCGATGTTTTCCGTGGTGGTTTTTCAAAATCATGGCACAGAGCACAGGCGTAAGGGTAAGCGCTACGAGCCCCGAAATGACGATAGAAGTAGCCATTGTAATCGAAAACTGGCGGTAAAAAATCCCCACGGGACCCGTCATGAATGCAACAGGGACAAACACGGCGGTCATCAACAACGTGATGGCAATAACGGCACCGCTGATTTCGCGAAGTACTTTCTTGACGGCTTTGTACGGCGTGAGGTGCGGCTCTTCCTCCATTTTGGCATGGACGGCCTCCACGACCACAATGGCGTCATCGACCACAATACCGATGGCAAGTACCAACGCAAAGAGCGTAATCATGTTGATGGTCAGGCCAAAGAGCTGCATAAAGATAAATGCACCAATCAGCGACACGGGCACGGCCAGCGTGGGGATGAGCGTAGAGCGCCAGTCGCCCAAGAAGATAAACACCACCAAGGCCACTAATATGAAGGCGTCGCGCAGGGTGTGAATGACGTTTTCGATGGAGGCGTCCAAAAAGTGCGAAACGTCGTAGCTAATTTCGTAATCCATGCCAGGCGGAAACGACGTTTTCTTCATTTCGTCCAGTTTGGCTTTTACGCTTTTAATGACATCGCTGGCGTTACTTCCGTAGGTTTGTTTGAGCATAATCGCCGCCGACGGGAAGCCATTGAGGTTAGAATAAATGTCATAATATTCGCTACCAAGCTCCACTTCGGCAATGTCCTTCAGTTTTAGAATTTCACCGTCAGGGTTTGCCTTCACAATCACATTTTTGTATTGCTCCACGTCGTTGAAACGCCCTTGGTAGGTGAGTACGTATTCCAAAGCTTCGGCGCGTTTTCCGTCGCTTCGACCAATCCGCCCAGGCGACCCAATCACACTTTGATCGTTGAGGGCTTCCATCACCTCGTCGGCGGAGATATTATAAGCTCGCATACGGTCGGGTTTGAGCCAAATCCGCATCGCGTACTGGCGACTCCCCAAGATACTGGCTTGTCCAATTCCCGTAATCCGTTGAAGTTCAGGCAACATATTTACCCCCGCAAAGTTGAAAAGAAACTTCATATTGGCCTTGGGGTCTTTGCTGTACAAGTTGACGTACATCAACATGTTGGGAACAATACGGTTTACGATGACCCCTTCACGCTGCACCAAGATAGGCAAGCGGTTGAGCACCTGCGCAATACGCGTATTGACGTTGACGACGGCTTGGTCAGGATCAGTACCTAAGTTAAAAACAATCTGGATGTTGGCTTCCCCAGCACTGGTGGCGTCAGAAGTCATGTATTTCATGCCAGGCACCCCGTTGATGGCCTGTTCCATCGGAATTAGCACCGATTCGGTGAGTACTTTCGCACTAGCCCCTGGGTAAGAGGCCCGCACGATAACCATTGGGGGCGAAATTTCGGGAAATTGTGAGATAGGTAAGCTAGTGATAGCCAATATCCCCATGAAAATAATGACCAGCGAAATCACAATGGCAAGCACTGGTCGATGTATGAATTTACTAAACATATTCTTGCGATATTTTGGGGAGAACAGCTATTACTCAGTGTATACTTTAAGATTGGCTAAGACCTTGCGTGGGTCTTGGTAATCAAAGTGAATCTTCTCGTTGTCGTGTACTTTACGGATACCTTCAAGTAAAATGCGTTCGTCGGCGGCTAAGCCATCTTTCACCACGTAGAGGTCGGGCATTTCGGCCGCAATGTTGATTTCACGTGATTTTACTACGTTGTCTTTTCCTACTACATAAATGTACTTTTTCTCAAGAATCTCGAAGGTGGCTTTTTGAGGGATAATAATGGCATTTTTGAGAGGCACTACCATTTGAATATTACCCGTTTCTCCATGACGCAGCAAGCCTTTGGGGTTAGGAAAAGTAGCCCGAAAAGCGATATTTCCCGTTTCGTTATTAAAATCCGCTTCTATGGTTTCGACAATGCCCGGATGACCAAATGTCTCATTGTTGGCCATCACCAAGTTTACCTTCGACATATTATTATTCTGAGTTTTGGTCTTAAAATCCAAGTACTCAGCTTCGGGCACATTGAAATAAACCCACATTTTACTATTGTCCGAAAGCGTAGTAAGCAAATCGCCTTCATCGACCAAACTTCCCGAGCGCACTTGAAAATGGTCCATGATGCCCGAAAAAGGGGCCTTAATTTTGGTAAACCCTAAGTGAACCTGCGCTAAGGCGAGCTCAGCTTTGGCTTTGTCCCATTTGGCATTTACCATCGCCAACTCATTAGGAGCTACGATGTTGCTATCAGCTAAGCGTTTGGTGTTTTTGTACTCAATACTGGCAAATTTGGCTTCGGCTTCGGCTTTTTGGACTTCAGCTTCGTAGAGTTGGGGCATGATTTGAAACATCAACTGCCCTTCTTTTACCATCTGCCCTTCATCCACAAAAATCCCTTGGATGTAACCTCGTTGCTGGGCGCGCAATTCGATGTGACGGATGGAGCGGATTTGACACACATACTCTTTCGTAATTGTAGTGTCTTTTTTGAGAGGAGCCGTAACTACATACTTGGTTACTTCTTCTTTTTCTTCCTCTTTTTCGGAGCAGCTTGTACACCACAGTAGGCAAAACAAGCCCGTAAGCATGAGAGTCGTCTTCATACTAATTTTTATTTAACGAGAAATTGTTGTGAGAATGGTTATATAAAGTGTATCGCCGAATTGGATTATTAAAAAATATCCGCTTCAGAATAGGAGCATCAAGTATCGACTTGAAACATCCCTAATAGACAAAATGAAGGTAACATATTCATGGTGGGATAAATAGGAAGTTTTATGATTGAGTCGAATATCATTTTTTCCCTTTAGCATGGGGGTACAGTGGCGGAGCCTTAGAAAATTGCTCTAGCTTCCTAATCAAACTGTCTTTTTGACGATTGTCCCGTACACATTCCAACAGTTGTTGCCGAAACATTACATTGTCGGCTACCTCCAACTCATATTCATCTGGGCGGTGCTGACGGTGCTGTTGGTAAAGCAAAAATCCATTAAAAACCAACGAACTAGCTAAGGCCAATCCGAAACTATAAAGCAAAATCGAGGGAAAATTTCGGCGTTGCATGGTTTGTTTCTGTGTTGCTTCGACACAAACCAACCATCCCAACATTAAAACAATATGAGAAGGAAATTAGAAAACATTAGAAAAATACATAAAATGACATAAGTCATTGGAACAAATAAGAACACCAAAAAGGCTCTGAAAGCTTGATTTAGGCCATTAAAAGGCCACAAATCATTAACCCCAAAAAAACATCTTCAAAATATACTATTTTATAATCTTAACAACCAATTTATTGTAGACAATAGAAATCCTGTCGCCGGAAGGCGAACATTAAAACGAGATGAGAAATCAAACTAAAAGTGGCAAATAAATACGCACTGTCGTGCCTTCATTGAGCTGAGAATTGATTTTTAGCACCCCCTGATGCAGCTCTATGATTTTTTGAGTAACCGCCAAGCCCACCCCATAGCCAGATACACCTTCTACATTGTTTCCTCGATAAAGAGGATTGAAGATATGAGCAATATCTACTTCATCAATTCCCCGACCTCTGTCAGTGACCGTCAACACCATTTGTTTTTTTGTTGACTCCAGTTTCACTATTACTTCCTGGGTAGAATATTTACAGGCATTGTCTAAAATGTTTAAAAAAGCCGTAGTCAACAAAGCCGCATTGCCTTTTATGGTAAAATAAGGCTCTTCACTGGTCACAAATTGCAGCGGAAGTTGTCGCTGTGGGTATTTGGCCTGCACCTGTCCAATAGCATTCAGCAGACAATCATCTACTTGAACATTTACTAAGGCCACGGTGCCATCGGTAACTTTGGTCAAACTCAGCAAACCATTGGTTAGAGAAATTACTTTTTTTAGCTCTTCAATGGCAATTTCCATGCTATCTCGCCAATCGGCCGGATTTTGGTCATACCGTAGCGAGGTCTCTAAAGTGCCCAAGGTATTGGTAAGCGGCGTGCGAAGCTCATGAGAAGCATGAGCTACAAAACTTCGCTGGGATACAAAAGCATCTTCTAACCTAAAAAGCATTCGATTAAAAGTAATGGCAAGCTGCGCAATTTCATCACGCCGATTTCCCTCATGTACCCGCTTATGCAGATCTACAGCGGTGATTTGCTCCACTTCGTCCACAATTTGAGAAATAGGCTTCAATACTCTTCCCGAAAAATACCACCCCGCCAATACAATCAAAGCAAAGCCCAGCAGATTTGCCAACAGCAGGATTTGCTGTAAGGTAGCCAACTTGGCCAATCCGATGCGGTCATAACCCGAAGAAAAAATATAAAACAATTGCTCTCGGTCGCGATAAGGCATCAAAATTGATTCCAAATGTCCTGTTTTGAATTCAGACAAAGAAGTCGAGGAAAGATTGTTTATTTTTTCTTTGTAATACTCCGTCTCCTTCAAATTTCGATTGGTAAAAATAAGACGGCGTTCTCTATCATAAATACTAATTTGCTCTTCTACGAGAGTTAGCAAATCGGTCTTTACCATATTTTTAAAAAAATCATCATGCAAGTGACGCTTCGAAATCAGCAATCGCCCCGCCATTCGGGCTTTGCCTTCGAGCCTACTATAAAATTCTTCTTGCCTATACAATGAATAAAAGTACCATACCAATACCGACAATGTCACTTGAATGCCTGTAGCAAGTAGGGTAAAAATAATAGTGAGTCGATTGCGAATAAGCATAAAAAGAAAGCACGAAATATTTATCCTTCCCGTAAAACATAGCCCATTCCAACAATCGTATGCAGTAATTTTGGAGAAAAATCTTTATCGATTTTTTTTCTTAAATAACTGATATATACGTCGATTACGTTGGTATTGCTATCAAAATTGAGACTCCACACCCGCTCACTAATGTCGACTCGCGAAATGGTTTTGCCTTTGTTGAGCATCAAATACTCCATCAAAGAATACTCTCGCGTAGTGAGATCAATCCGCTTCCCTGCTCTGGTTACGGTTTTGGTGTCCAAATTCAATTCTAAATCCGCCAATCGAAGAATTTGCTTTTGCTTGAATCCATTTCTCCTTGTAAGTGCTCTAAGTCTCAATAGCAATTCCTGAAACTCAAAAGGTTTGGCCAAATAATCATCTGCCCCCGCATTGAAACCGTCCGATTTGTCGGCCATACTATCCAAAGCTGTTAGCATCAAAACAGGCACTTCCTCATTTTCTGATCTAATAAGGCGACAAAGCTCAAATCCATTAAGTTGAGGGAGATTTACATCTAATATGATAATATCATAAATATCTTTCCGAAACAATGAAAGGCCAGTGCGTCCATCATAAGCCACGGTTACTTCATAGCCTTCAGCTGAGATACCTTTTCGAATAAACGACGCTAATCGTTCTTCATCTTCCACTAACAAGATTTTCATGTATACAACTTGGGTTGATGAGGATTCAAGTTAGTATTGTTTCAAACATATTTTCCATGTTTTATCCAAAATTATAAAAAGTATAGTGTGAATTTGCCAATACTACATCTAATATATCTGCTTTTGTTCCCAATTATAGATTACATTCTCCCTTAACATCTTTTAACAGTAGCATTTTCTAAATGTATCGTAACTTGTCATTCTATTGATTATGAACCTTATAGATATGCTCCAAAACTACTTTAAAATTGCCTTTCGGAACCTCTGGTCCAAAAAAGCTTATACCCTTCTCAATATTACAGGACTAGCAGTAGGTATGACGAGTGGGCTGCTGATTTTTCTCTTCATCTCGTATCATCTCAGCACCGACCGTCATCATCAAAAGTTTGATCGCATTTTTCGGATTGTACTAGATTTGCATTTAGAAGATGGTTCCGTCGAAACCTACCCCGAAGCGCCTCTTCCCATGGCGAAGGCGCTACGAGACGGTTTTTCCCAAGTAGAGCAAGCAGCGGCGTTGAAGACGCTACGTGAACTAACCGTGAGCCTTCCCGCCACTCAAAATGGAATCTCTCAACGTTTTTTAGAACTAAACACAGGTGCTTTAATCGAATCAGAGTGGCTTGAGATATTTGATTATCGATGGCTTAAAGGAAGCCCAAAGACCTCCCTTCAAGAACCCAACACTGTAGTACTTACCGAATCTTGGGCAAAAAAATACTTTGGCAATGAAGACCCTATCGGTAAAGTATTGGACTTGAATCATTTGACAAAAGTAAAAGTAACGGGCGTTTTATCTGACCCACCTCGTACCACCAACAACGATGTGCAGTTGTTTATTTCGATGGCAACTTTCTCTCATCTCCTCCCCGACCAAAACCTGAATGATTGGTGGGCACTCAACTCTACCGACCGTATTTATTTCACTCTCAAAGAGCCAAGTTCGGCGGCTCAGTTAGCGGCAGCCTTTCCTTCTATTTCTCAAAAGCACTACGGCAAAGATGCTTCAGTTTTTCAGTTTCACATTCAACCATTGGCCGATGTGCATTTTGACATAAAACGAATGGGGGGTACGTTGATTCAGCGCTCATTATTGTGGTCTTTGGGATGGATTGGTGCGTTTTTGATTCTGATTGCCTGCCTCAATTTTATTAACTTAGCCACGGCGCAGTCGTTGAGTCGGGCCAAAGAAATCGGCATTCGAAAGACGTTAGGAAGTAGCCAATGGCAAGTAATGCGTCAGTTTTTGTTGGAAACAGCGCTGATTGTCTTAGGAGCTAAAGGAGTGGCATTGGTGTTGATTATTTTACTACTGCCTATGTTTAACCAATGGTTGGGCTTACATCTTTCATTTATCTTAAATACATCTTCATCCCTGTTTTTACTACTGCTTTTGATTGTTATCATCGCACTAGCGGGAGGGTATCCTGCGTTTATGATGTCGGGCTTTAGCCCTTGGCAGGCATTAAAAGGAAAAGGAGTTATGCCAAAAAGGGGAGGTTTTTCGCTGCGGCAGTCGATGATTGTGGTTCAATTTTCCATTTGCCAAGCTCTTATCATCGGAACGCTGGTAGTGACTAGGCAAATGAAATATGTAGAACAGTCGGATTTGGGTTTTAACAAAGACAATGTTTTAGTCGTCAACCTACCTGACCCTTCCCCAACGGCCCTCACGGCTTTTAAAAATTCCTTGCTTCAATACCCCGAAATACAGGCGGTGAGTGCGGCTTATCGTCCGCCGGCGGCTTCGGTGATGAATGGCGGCTCGTTCAAATTCGACAATCGCGCGCAGTGGGAAGCTTTTCCGATACGAGAACGACTGGGCGATGCAGATTTTCTAAAAACGTACGGATTGCAACTGGTGGCGGGCAGAAATGTTGCGCCGTCGGATACCATTCGAGAATATGTGGTCAATGAAGCGTTGCTCAAAAAATTAAACATCAAAGCCCCCAATGACATACTAGGCCATAAAATTGAAACCTACCTATCGCCCGTAGCTGCGCCTGTGGTGGGGGTGGTCAAAGATTTTCACCTACGCTCTTTGCGCGAACAAATTGAGCCCTGTGTGATTTCCACTCAAACCGACCGTTATCGAAAAGTGGGCGTTCGAATTGCAGCAGCGTCTCCTTCAAACACCCTTGACCACGTCCGGCAAACTTGGCAAAAAATCTACCCTAATGAGGTATTTAGCTATGAATACCTCGACGAACAATTGGCAAAATTTTACGAAACCGAACAATTGACGGTTCGATTGGCAAGTGTTTTTTCGACAATTGCCATTTTAATTGGATGTTTGGGCTTGTACGGCCTCGTTTTGTTCATGGTAGCTCGACGCACCAAAGAAATTGGCGTTCGGAAGGTGCTCGGAGCCTCGGTGGCAAGCATTGTACGGCTTCTTTCTATCGACTTCTTAAAACCCATTTTGGTAGCGATTGTACTAGCTACTCCTGCAGCTTGGTACCTCATGAATCAGTGGTTGGCTGATTTTGTCTATCACATCGAAGTAGATTGGCAAATTCTCACTCTCGCAGGACTTCTAACGATGGTCATCGCTTTTATCACCCTCAGTTTTCGCAGTACAAAAGCCGCCTTGTCTGACCCTGTAGAGGCTTTGAAGGTGGAGTAAATTTTCTACCCATGCAGTTGTCCATAAGTGAACAAATCTGTCCATAATCGGACAGATTTGTTCACTTATAGTTTTTACAAAACCCTAACAATCAACACAATACTTATTTATCAACAAGTTGGCAAGTTATTTTATCAGCAAAAATAGATATAATACAATCCGATGAAACGAGTTTACCTAGGAGAATTTGAAGAAATTGTTTTACTGGCTGTAGCAGTCATGGAAGGTCAAGCCTATGGGGTAGCCATAACTCACGAAATCCTTCATGAAACGGGTCGTGATGTGCGCCTCAATCAAGTTCACTCTGCCTTACAACGACTGGAAGAAAAAGGCATGGTAAAATCAGAGATGGGGGAACCAACGGCCGAACGTGGAGGTCGCCGTAAAAGGCTTTTTTCGGTGACAACCTTCGGGCAACGAACCTTACACGAAATTCAAGAAGTAAGAGCGAGTTTTTGGAACCGTTTAGCCAATCCTCTTAAATTATCTGTCTGAGTATGAAACCACCCCGCCTTGCCGACCGCTTTTTGCAGTTTTTCTGCGCTCCTCACTTACTGGAGGAAGTGCAGGGGGATTTGCATGAAGAATTTGACTACCAAGTCAAGCGAATCGGCTTGCGCCGCGCCCGTTGGCTGTATTGGTGGGAAGTAATGGGATTTATGAAACTGAGATATGTTAAAAGAAAGCCTTCAATCTATCCAACAACCTACTTATACAGCCCGACCATGTTACAAAACTATTTCAAAATCGCCTTTCGTAACCTGTTGAAACACAAAGGTTACTCCTTCATCAATATCTTCGGATTGGCCACGGGAATGGCCGTGGCTATCCTCAGTGGGCTCTGGGTTTGGGATGAATTGAGTTTCAACCAATACCACCAGAATTATGCGCGGATTGCCCAAGTGATGATCAGAGAAACGGATGAAGGAAATGTAGGTTACTCTAATTCGGTGCAGTATCCGCTGGCAACAGAATTAAAAACGAATTACCAAAATAACTTTAAACACATTGTAACATCTTCAAATTCAGGAGATTATATTCTGACGGCAGGTGAGAGTAAATTTTTAAGGAAAGGCCAATTTATGGAAGCAAAAGCTCCCGAAATGCTTTCCTTAAAAATGATTTATGGTAGTTGGGCGGGTCTTAACGACCCTCATTCTATATTGATTTCGGCTTCTACGGCACAAGCACTATTTGGGGATACCGACCCACTTAATCAGGTGATGAAAATCAATAACAAATTAGATGTCACCGTCACGGGCGTGTACGAAGATTTGCCACTTAATTCAGTATTTAATGACATCAACTTTTTTGCACCGTTTGACTTGTGGGTATCGGACAATGAGTGGGTGAGGGAATCTGCTAACAATTGGCACAACCATTTTTTGAAAGTTTACGTAGAAATTCAACCAACGACGGATTTTGAGCGCGTTTCTAAAACAATAAAAGATGCTGAACTGAAAAATATTGGTGACTTAAAAGACAAGGTCGCTGAAAATCCACAGGTATTTTTACATCCGATGCACAATTGGCATTTGTATCCGTTTAAGAACGGAGCCGTAAATCCCGAACCTACTCAAATGGTTTGGTTAATTGGTATTATTGGGGCATTTGTACTGCTATTGGCTTGCATTAATTTTGTCAATTTAAGTACAGCTCGCTCCGAAAAACGTGCCAAAGAAGTAGGTATTCGCAAAGCGATTGGGTCGGTTCAAGGTCAATTAATCAGCCAGTTTTTTAGCGAGTCTTTTTTAGTGGTACTGCTGTCTTTTTTTCTCGCTTTTTTTCTGCTGCTATTTACGCTCACTTGGTTCAATGATTTATCTGCCAAAGCGATAAGCATACCTTGGACTAATGCTTATTTTTGGCTATTTTGTCTGCTTTTTATTTTTGTAACTGGGCTGTTAGCAGGTAGTTATCCTTCTTTTTATTTGTCTTCTTTCCAACCTATCAAAGTTTTGAAAGGCATAAACGTTGTCAATCGCTTTGCGTTTACACCCCGAAAAGTCTTAGTCGTTTTTCAGTTTACCATTTCAGTTACCCTCATTATCAGTACGATTGTTGTGTATCGCCAAGTTCAATTTGCTAAAAACCGTCCTGTGGGCTATACCCGCGAAGGGTTATTGATGTTGGCAATGAAATCTGATGCTTTTTCGGGGAAACATGAGATACTTAGAACTGAACTGAAAAATACAGGTGCCGTGTCCGAAATATCGGCATCAATGGGACGAATGACCCAGGTGTCTTCAAACAATGATGGTTTGGAGTGGAAAGGAAAAAAGCCCGAGCAAGACAAAAGTTTCAGCACCATAACCGTTTCCCATGAGCATGGCAAAACTGTAGGCTGGCAGTTTGTAAAAGGTCGAGATTTTTCGAGGAAGTATGCCACTGATTCTTCGGGTATCGTTATTAACGAGGCTGCCATGAAATACATGGGATTACAAAATCCTCTTGGCGAAACAATCAGCTGGAAGTTTCGCGAAAATACGGCCTACTTTCAAGTGATAGGTATTATAAAAGATATGGTAATGGAGTCTCCTTATGAGCCCGTTAAACCTGCTATTTTTTACATAAAACCCATTAATGGGAAGCCTAACTGGTTGAATGTCAAAATTAATTCATCTGTAAGTATCAGTCAGGCATTGCCAAAAATTGAGGCTGTTTTTAAGAAAATTGTTCCCACCGTTCCTTTCGACTACCAATTTGTAGATGAAGAATACAATGCCAAATTTAAAGCCGAAGAACGCATCGGAAAACTGGCTACTTTCTTCGCTGTTCTCGCTATTTTTATTTCCTGCCTAGGCTTATTTGGACTGGCATCGTTTGTGGCCGAGCAGCGCACGAAGGAAATAGGTATTCGTAAAGTACTAGGTGCTTCGGTCACCAATCTGTGGCAATTGCTCTCCAAAGATTTTGTGGTATTGGTAATTATTTCCTGTTTTATCGCAGTGCCTATTGCTTACTATTTTATGAACAAATGGCTCCAAAAATATATCTACCGAACCGAGATTTCGTGGTGGATTTTTGTGGTTACGGCCATCTTGGCCGTTAGTATTACCCTCCTGACCGTCAGCTTTCAAGCCCTCAAAGCAGCCTTAATCAATCCTGTAAAATCGTTGAAATCCGAATAATACCACGCGGCGTAGAGACGTTGCATGCAACGTCTCCACCGCATGCAACGTCTCTACGGTACGACAAAATAACCAACCCCATGAAAAACCGCCCACCCTGCCTCGCCGACCGCTTTTTGCAGTTTTTCTGCGCGCCTCACTTACTGGAAGAGGTACAGGGAGATTTGCACGAAGAATTTGAGTACCAAGTCAAACGCGTGGGTGCGCGGCGCGCTCGCTGGCGTTACTGGCGCGACGTGCTGGGCTTTTTTCAGCCGCGCTATATCAAACGAAAACCCTCTCAGTATCCTCAAACCTATTTATTCAGCCTCAATATGCTACGTAATTATTTCAAAATCGCACTCAGAAGCCTCCAACGAAACAAAGTCTATACTTCCATCAACTTGTTGGGGTTATCGCTTGGCATGACTTGCGGACTTCTTATTTTTCTTTTGGTCAAATACCACTTGAGTTTCGACAATTTTCATGCGCACTCCGACCGCATTTATCGCATTGTCACCGAACAGCACCGCGACAATATCTCGTACGTAGCGGCAGTGCCAAGCCCGCTGGGCAAAGCATTTAGAAATGATTACACTTTTGCCGAGAAAGTAGGCCGAATTTGTAAGTTCGACAATATGCTAATCTCAATAAAGGCCGAAAAAGGACTCAACAAGTTCAAAGAATCCCAAGGAGTGGCATTTACAGAGGCCGAATACTTTGATATTTTCAATTTCCCTTTGTCGGTAGGTAACTTCCAAAATGCACTAAATGAACCCAATACAGGCATTATTACCGAGCGAATCGCGCAAAAATACTTTGGCAATGCCAATCCTATCAATCAAATTTTTAGGGTGGACAGCAAGCTTGATATTCGGGTAACAGGCGTCTTGAAAAATCTCCCTTCTAATTCAGATCAGAAAACCGAAATTTTTATTTCTTACCCTACCCTCAAATCCTACAACGACTGGCTTGGCAGCGATGATGCTTGGGGGGGCATCCACAGTGCAATGCAATGTTTTGTTCGTCTGCGCCCTCGCGTTTTGCCTTCAGAAGTGGAAAAAGTGTTTCCTGCCTACGTCAAGAAATTTCGACCTACCAGCAAAAACGTACACCACTACAAACTTCAACCCCTTAACGATGTGCATTTTAACGCCCAATACGGAGGGGTAATGAACAAGCAGACCTTATGGATATTGTCGCTGATTGGACTTTTCTTGATCATAACCGCCTGTGTTAATTTTATCAACTTGGCCACGGCCCAAGCCCTCAACCGTTCCAAAGAAGTGGGCGTAAGGAAAGTACTTGGAAGCCTTCGCGGGCAGTTATTTTGGCAATTTATTGCCCAAACAGGTCTCATTGCAGCCATTGCAGGAGGCATTGCGTTGGGGTTAGCCGCGCTTGCTTTACCGTATGTCAATCAGTTGTTTGCGACCGACATATCGCTCAATTTGTTGACCGACTGGCGATTGGTGGCGTTTATCCCTGCACTGATATTAATCGTTACTTTTTTTGCCGGCTCATATCCAGGATTAATTCTTGCAGGTTTTCAACCTATTTTGGCGCTCAAAGGCAAACTTTCTCAGCAAAACATCGGAGGCTTCAATACGCGCCGCGTCTTAATTATTGTTCAGTTCTCGATTTCGCAGGTACTAATCATCGGGATGATTGTGATTGCGCGCCAGATTTATTACGCCCAAAAAGCAGATTTAGGGTTTAATAAAGACGCTATTATGCTAATTCCCATTGCCTCAACTCCTCAGCAAGCCAAAACCGTCAAGGCGCAATTGCAAAGCTTGGCAGGCATAGAACAGGTATCACTGTGCTATTCTGCCCCTGCCTCCAACAGCTACTGGCAAACAGCACCACACTATGACAATCATTCAGAACAAGAATCTTTTAGGGTGTCAGTAAGGGCTGCCGACAACGATTATCTCCCAACGTTTGACTTAAAACTGGTAGCAGGCCGAAATCTATATCCATCAGATACCGTAAAAGAATTTTTGGTCAATGAAACGTTTGCAAAAAAATTGAACCTAGCATCGCCCTCAGATTTACTAGGAAAAAACCTTCGCGTTAATGGCAACATGACGGGACCGATTGTGGGCGTAGTCAAAGATTTCCACGATCATTCATTCCACGAAGACATCAACGCCGTTTGTATTCCTTCGGCCAGCGATTTTTACAACAATTATGCCGTCAAAATCAGCACTGCCAACGTACCTGCTACCATGGCTGCGGTGGAAAAAGCTTGGAGTAAAATGCACCCTGACCAACTTTACGAATACACTTTTTTGGACGAATACATCGCGTCGTTTTATGAAACCGAGGCACTGATGCTAAAACTCATTCAGCTGTTTTCGCTCATTGCGGTGTTTATTGGGTGTTTGGGATTGTATGGTCTTATTTCTTTCATGGCAGCGCAGAAAACCAAGGAAATTGGAATTCGGAAAGTATTGGGCAGTAGCCTCGCACAGATTTTATGGATTTTTGGAAAAGAGTTTGCCCGTTTAATTGTCGTTGCCTTTCTGGTTGCGGCGCCCATTGCGTGGTGGTTTATGAATCAATGGCTGCAAGATTTTAAGTTTCACATCACAATTCAGCCTTGGATATTCGTAGTAACCATTGCCATCACGCTGCTTGTAGCTACCCTGACAGTAATTTACGAAGCGACCAAAGCAGCCTTGGTCAATCCCGTGAAATCGTTGAAATCGGAATAATATCACGCGTAGAGACGTTGCATGCAACGTCTCTACCGCTTGCTAGAAGAAGTGCAGCCAGGCCATCGGAGCGCTCATTATTATGTTGCTGACCGTCAGTTTTCAAGCGATAAGAGCAGCATTGATCAATCCCATGAAGAGTTTAAAAAGCGAATAAAAAAAGTGGGAGAATGAGCATTTACTCATTCTCCCACTTTTTTACAAATTTCAATTACTGCGCCTTACGGCTATAAATTTCTCTAAAATTCTTCACACTCTCCGCAATTTCAGGGCCGTTGTTCTCCCAGTGATATTCGTATTCGACCGAAATGGGGCCTTTAAATTTCTGACGTTTCATTTCGGCAATCACTTGATCTACTTTACAGTCGCCTGTACCCCAAATCACATCGTGATATCTACCATCAGGAGTATCTTTCTTTACATCTTTAAAGTGCATCCCTCTGACATACCCTTCTAGTTGTTTGAGACAAGCAACAGGGTCAAGACCCGAACGAACCCAGTGACCAATATCAGCGCAAGAAGCCATGTATTTGCTACCACCAATTGCCGCCAAGACGGTATCAGGGTGCCAATAACGCGAAGGTTTGGGGTGATTGTGAAGCGCTACCGTGATTTTATATTGTTCGGCTAATTTGCGTACCAAAGGCACCTGAGCCGCTGAAGGCTCTGAATTGATATTGATAACACCCATATCTTTGGCAAACTCAAAAAGAGCAGTCCAATCTTCATCGCTTTTAGGAGTTACTACGCCATAAGCTACAATGGTAAGCCCTTTATCTTTTACCAATTTTTTGACTGCTTGGCGCGTAGCTGCATCCATTTTAAAATCCATTTTTCCTTCCAAACCACCGCCGATGGTCTGCCCCGGAAAAGCTTCTACGTATTTTAGGCCACAGCTATCAATTTTGTGAAGTGCCTCAGCAAAGGTAAATAAGCGAAAAGAATAAGCCTGAGAGCCTAGTTTCCACCCCGCCTTGTCTTCGGGTGTTTTTTGAGCATACGATGATACCACCGCAAGCACCAAGCATGATAAAAGATATTTCGTAAAGGATTTCATAATAACCAGTGATTTTGTTTTTTACTCAAAAGGAAACTGAATTCTAACTTTACCTATCCTAGCAACAAGTAAAGATGAAGAGCCCTCATTCCATATTGCTTTAGAAACTTCTACTACCTCCTCTCCTTATCTACTTTTTTCTGTCCACTTTGGTACGACTACTGTCCAAAAGCGGACAATCGTTTTGATTGAAAAACCTGCAAAAAGCCCTCAAAAGGGGATTTATTCTTTTTGGCACGGTATTTTATCGACATTATCGGAGGAAATAAATTAATCCAATGAAACGAACCTTTTTGGGAGAATTTGAAGAAATCGTTTTGCTAACGGTGGCCATTTTGGGAGAAGAAGCGTACGGTGTGACCGTCACGCAAGAACTGGAGCAAAAAACGGGGCGCTCGGTAGGGTTTAGCTCCGTACATACAACCCTGCAACGCCTAGAAGAGAAGGGATTTCTGGCTTCTCAGATGGGCGGTGCGACGGCTGAGCGCGGTGGGCGTCGCAAACGATTTTTTACGGTGACAGCCACAGGAAGAAAAGCGCTGGTAGAAGTCAAACAAGTGCGAGAAGAGCTTTGGGCAGCTTTGCCTACTCAAACCTTGCAGTTAATGGGCGGGTAAGCATGGGTTTGCGCAACACAACTTCCACACCACCGCGTTGGGTCAGAGCACTACTAAGATGGTGGGCCGACCCCAACACTTCGGAAGAAGTGGAAGGTGATTTATTGGAATTATACAACTATTGGGTAGCGACTTTTGGCCAGCGAAGCGCCAATTGGAAATATACCTTGAATGCGTTGAAACTATTACGCCCATTTGCCAAGGACAAACGGGCTCACTATCCAAGAACCTATTTATACAGTCCAACGATGATACGCAATTATTTCAAAATCGCTTTTCGTAACCTATTGAAACACAAGGGTTATTCATTTATAAATGTCGCAGGTTTGGCCATGGGTATGGCGGTGGCAATGCTCATTGGGCTTTGGGTCTGGGATGAGGTATCATATAACAAACAGTTTGGAAATTATGACCGCATTGTTCAAGTAATGCAACATCAAACGTTTGATGGACAAGTGAATACCCAAACCGCAAACCCCTATTTGATGGGGGACGAAATTCGAAATAAGTACGGCAATGATTTTAAATACATTGTGATGTCGTCGTGGACAAACGGCCATATTTTGGCTTACGGTGATAAAAAACTGACCAAAACGGGCAATTATTTTGAGCCAGGCATTACTGAAATGTTGAGCCTCCAAATGCTGAAAGGTTCTCGGGCGGGCTTGAACGACGTCAATTCGATTCTTTTGTCTGAATCGGCGGCAAAAGCGTATTTCGGCAGTGAAGACCCGATGGGTAAAGTGATGAAGATAGATAACAAAAACGACGTTAAAGTAACGGGCGTTTACAAAGATTTGCCTTATAACTCCGACTTCAAAGATTTGACATTCCTCTTGCCATGGTCGTTGTACCTTAGCAGTCAGTCTTGGATCAAAGAAATGACCAACCCGTGGCGCAGCAATTTTACCCAAACCTACGCCATGCTGGCCGAGCACGCTGATATTGACCAAGTTTCGACCAAAATTAAAGACGTCAAACTACACAAAGTGCGTCCCGAAGAACGGGCATTTAAGCCCGTGGTGTTTTTGCATCCGATGCGTAAATGGCATTTGTTTTCAGAATTCAAAGATGGAGTTAACATCGGCGGTCGCATTGAATTTGTGTGGTTATTTGGCATTATTGGCGGGTTTGTACTGCTGTTGGCCTGTATCAATTTTATGAACCTCAGCACGGCGCGTTCCGAAAAACGCGCCAAAGAAGTAGGCGTTCGCAAAGCGGTAGGTTCGGTACGCGGACAGTTAATCAACCAGTTTTTGAGTGAATCATTGTTAGTAACGTTCATTTCCTTGGGGGTAGCTATTTTGTTGGTACATCTTCTTTTACCCATGTTTAATGAGGTGGCAGACAAAAAAATGACAGTATTGTGGAATGAGCCACTGTTTTGGCTGTCGGCAATGGGTTTTACGGTGCTCACGGGCATCATTGCGGGGAGTTATCCCGCGTTTTATCTATCGTCGTTTCGGCCTGTGCAGGTTTTGAAGGGTACATTTCGAGTGGGGCGTTTTGCGTCGGTGCCGCGTAAAGTACTGGTAACGGTTCAGTTTACGGTATCGGTGGCCTTGATGATTGGAACGATAGTTGTTTTCCAGCAGATAGATTTTGCCAAAAAACGCCCCGCAGGCTATGCTGTAGATAAGCTGCTCTTTGTGCCTATTTCAACCCCTGATTTGGCCAACAAATACGAAGTAGTGCGCAATGATTTACTAAAAACGGGTGCTATCTCCGAGGTATCCGAATCTTCGAGCCCAATCACGAGCGTTTGGGCAATTAATAACGGCTACAGTTGGAAAGGCAAAGATCCAGGCATTCAAGGCAATTTTGCGGCGGTGTCGGCAACGCACGAATTCGGGAAAACCATTGGGTGGGAGTTGAAAGAAGGCCGCGATTTTTCACGGGATTTTCCCTCCGACTCTTCCGCGATGATTCTCAACGAAACGGCCGTAAAGTTTATGGGATTGAAAAAGCCTGTTGGAGAAATTGTAAAAATCGACGACAAAGTGTTTCACGTCATTGGGGTGGTCAAAGACATGGTGATGCAGTCGCCATACCAGCCCGTTTTTCGTACCAGTTTTGTGTTGGACTACAAAGACGTTAGTATCATTAACATTAAAATCAACGCTACGACCAGTACAAGCGATGCCTTGGCCAAAATCGAGACCGTTTTCCGCAAGCACAATCCTGCCGCACCGTTTGAGTATCAATTTATTGATGAAGAATACGCCAAAAAATTCACCGATGAAGTTCGCATCGGCAAGTTAGCCACGTTCTTCGCCATTTTGGCCATATTCATTTCTTGCTTGGGATTGTTTGGGCTGGCGAGTTTTGTGGCCGAGCAGCGCACGAAGGAGATTGGTATTCGGAAAGTATTGGGCGCTTCGGTGTCCAACTTATGGGGACTTTTGTCGAAAGAGTTTGTGGTTTTGGTCGTGGTAGCCTGCGTTATTGCTGGGCCAATAACATGGTATGGGATGAACAACTGGATACAAAAATTTGACTACCATACCGATATTTCTTGGTGGATTTTTGTGGTAACGGCCATCTTGGCCGTCAGTATCGCGCTCCTAACGGTCAGTTATCAAGCCATCAAAGCGGCTTTAATGAATCCCGTCAAATCCTTAAAATCGGAATAAATGCAGCACACGCCACCGCGCTGGGCCAAGACACTGCTGAAATGGTGGGCCGCCCCCAACACTTCCGAAGAAGTTGAAGGTGATTTATTGGAATTATACAATCATTGGGTAGCTACCGTTGGCGAGCGCAAAGCCAATTGGAACTATACCTTGAATGCCATCAAACTTTTACGGCCTTTTGCCAAAGACCAACGGTCTCAGTTTCCAAGAACCTATTTATACAGTCCAACGATGATACGTAACTATTTCAAAATCGCTTTTCGTAACCTTCTCAAACACAAGGGGTATTCGTTTATAAATGTCGCAGGCTTGGCCATTGGTATGACCGTCGCTATGCTGATAGGACTTTGGATTTATGATGAATTGAGTTTTAACCAATATCATCGAAATTATGAGAGAATCGGGCAAATACGTTCTATTTCGACCGAGCCCAGCACTGGCGTAAGCGAAGGTAGTCCACACATGCCTATACCGATGGGAGCGGCGTTGAAAGAAAATTACAAGCATTTGTTTTCTAAGGTGCTGGTTTCTTGGGCCGTAAGCGACTACACATTAAAGCTTAATGAGAAAAATCTGACCGGGAGAGGCCATTTTGTGGAACCTGGTATATTGGAAATGCTTTCGTTGAAGATGCTCAAAGGAAGTTATGGAAGCCTGAAAGACCCTCATTCCATCGTATTGTCAAAATCAATGGCGGCAGCTATTTTTGGGAGCACTGACCCAATCAATCAATCCCTTAAAATTGATAATGCCATCGATGTAAAAGTAACTGGGGTTTATGAAGATATGCCTAAAAATTCACGCTTCGGCGAAGTGCAGTTTTTTTCGCCATGGGATTTATTTGTTTCTTCAAACGCATGGGTAAAAGAGAATGTGAATTTCTGGGGTAATACCTCGTTTGGCATCTATGTTGAGCTTCAGCCCAATGTAAGTTTAGAAACCGCACAGGCTGGTCTCAAAGACTTTTATGCTAAAAATGTTCCAACCGATTTTATGAAGCTTTTGGAAAGCTACAAGCCAGAAATATTTGTCTATTCGATGCCGCAATGGCATTTATATTCCGATTTTACCGATGGCAGACCTGCGGGCGGGCGCGTTACTTTTGTTTGGCTCTTTGGTATTATCGGTATTTCTGTGCTGTTGTTGGCCTCTATCAATTTCATGAATCTAAGTACAGCTCGGTCTGAAAAACGAGCAAAAGAAGTCGGTATTCGCAAGGCCGTTGGCTCGCTACGTACGCAGTTGATAGGACAGTTTTTTAGTGAATCATTCTTGGTTGTGCTACTGTCGTTTGTCATTTCCTGCGGGTTAATAATCCTCGCTTTGCGTTGGTTCAACGAATTGGCCGACAAAGCCATTTCTTTACCATTCACTAATGGGTATTTCTGGGCTGGAAGCATTGCTTTTATTTTGCTAACAGGGCTTTTGACGGGCATTTACCCCGCATTATATTTATCTTCTTTTCAACCCCTCAAAGTGCTGAAGGGCACATTTAAAGCAGGTCGTTTTGCAGCGGTTCCACGCAAAGCATTGGTGGTGGTTCAGTTTACGGTTTCGGTGGTCATTATTATCGGAACCATGGTGGTTTACCAGCAAATTCAACACGCGAAAAACCGCCCAGTTGGCTATAATCAAGAAAGCTTGATTACGATTGGCCTAAATGACCCTAATTATAAAGACAAGTACGATGTTTTCAAAAGAGAGTTGTTGAATACGGGCGCAGTATCAAACGTGGCACTTTCCAACAGCCCGTTGACATCCATCTGGAATAGGTCGAGCGGATTTACCTGGAAAGACAAAGCTCCGGAAACGCCGTCTGGTTTTAATAAAATCAGAGTAACTTCTGATTTTGGGAAGACGATTGACTGGAAAATAATCGCTGGACGCGATTTTTCGGACGAATACAAATCAGATTCGGCAGGGGTGATTCTGAATGAAGCGGCTGCCAAATACATTGGGTTGAAAAATCCGATAGGCGAATACATTAAAACCGAAGATGGAAAGTTTGTTTGGCAAATTGTGGGAGTTACCAAAGACATGGTCATTCAGTCACCCTATGAGCCTATCAACGGTACATTTTACTTTTTAGATTCCCGCAAAGTTTCGAGCCAAATGACAATCAGGATCAAACCCACGGTTGGCACAACCGAAGCTTTGGCTAAAATTGAAACAGTTTTCAGAAAGCTCGTCCCCTCCGCCCCGTTTGATTATAAATTTGTCGATGATGTCTATAGCCAAAAATTCAGTCAAGAGCAGCGCATTGGTCAGTTATCTATGCTCTTCGCGGTTTTAGCTATTTTCATTTCCTGCCTCGGACTTTTTGGATTAGCCTCTTTCGTGGCCGAACAACGTACCAAAGAGATCGGGATTCGTAAAGTATTGGGTGCCAGTGTGTCTAATGTTTGGCAAATGCTCTCCAAAGATTTCGTGATTTTAGTGATTATTGCCTGCGTCATCGCGGCTCCTATAGCCTACTATTTCATGAACGAGTGGTTGCAAAAATATACCTATCGAACGGAAATTTCGTGGTGGATTTTTGCAGCAGCAGGCGTAGGCGCGTTGATAATCACATTATTGACGGTTAGTTTTCAAGCTATCAAAGCGGCTCTGATGAACCCCGTGCAATCCTTAAAATCAGAATAAGCACCGCCCATTTATGCAGCACACGCCACCGCGCTGGGTCAGGACACTGCTCAAATGGTGGGCCGACCCCAACACTTCCGAAGAAGTAGAAGGTGATTTATTGGAATTATACAACTATTGGGTAGCGACTTTTGGCCAGCGAAGCGCCAATTGGAAATATACCTTGAATGCCATCAAACTTTTACGGCCTTTTGCCAAAGACAAACGGTCTCAGTATCCAAGAACCTATTTATACAGTCCAACGATGATACGTAACTATTTCAAAATCGCCTGGCGAAATTTGGTCGCAGGAAAAGGCATTTCTTTTATCAATATTACTGGCTTGGCCATCGGCATGGCGGGTACGTGCTTGATAGCATTGTGGTTGCAAAATGAGGTCAGTTTTGATACTTTTCACACAAACAAAGACCGTATTTACCAAGTATATGGTCTAGCGGCCAACGTTGATGGGGAAGCGTATGCCATTCCTGTGACGTCGCAACCGCTAGGGCCAACCCTAAAAAAGGAGTATCCCGAAGTAGAAGCCTTTGCTCGCGTGAAGGGAACCAACAGTTTTTTGATTACAGCCAACGATAAAAGCATCTCAGGGGTTGAAGGAAACATTGTTGACCCTGATTTTTTTCAATTATTTAGTTTTCCTCTGCTGCAAGGTGGAGAAATGAAGCAGTTAGTTCATCCAAACTCCATTGTCATTACCGAAAAGTTGGCTAAAAAGCTTTTTGGAACCGAAGAGGCGCTAAACAAAACTCTTAAAATTGATGAATCTGACAATTTTACGGTGACAGGTGTCTTGAAGGATTTACCTTCCAATACGGACTTTCATTTTGAGTACCTACTGCCTTGGGATTACCTAAAAAAACGCGGCGACGGGTCGATCAATGAAAGCTGGCTCAGTAACAATACACCAACGTATCTGCTCTTAAAACCTAACACCAATGTGGCGGCTTTTGACGCAAAAATCAAAGACTTAACACGGCGCAACGCAGGGCGCAACGATGTTTGGACTCATTTTGTATTTCCACTCGACCGCTGGCATTTGTACGATGAATTTAAAAATGGGCAATCGGTCGGTGGTCGCATTGAAATGGTGAGAATGTTTGGATTGATTGCTGCTTTTATTTTGTTGATTGCCTGCATCAATTTTATGAACCTCAGCACGGCTCGTTCCGAAAAACGTGCCAAAGAAGTGGGGATTCGGAAAGCGGCAGGGGCAGGAAAAGGGCTGCTCGTGGGCCAATTTATGATGGAAGCCTTCATGACAGCGGGCATTGCAGGTCTTCTTGCTTTGTTGGTGGTCCAATTGGCGTTACCATCTTTCAATACGCTCATCAATACCGAACTCATCATTCCCTATTCCAATGTTTCATATTGGGTTTGGGTACTGGCCTTTTTGGTATTCACAAGTTTGTTGGCAGGGAGTTATCCTGCGTTTTACTTGTCGTCTTTTAACCCCATTGGAATTTTTAAAAAACAATTCAAAAAAAGCCAAGCCGCTGTGTCGCCGCGTAAGTTGTTAGTAGTGACGCAGTTTACGTTTGCTATTTTGCTCATCATTTCTACTTTGGTGGTGAGAAACCAGATACAACACGCGCAGAATAGGGCAATGGGGTATTCAAAAAACAACTTGATTCACGTTCCATTTGTGGGTGATATTGATAAAAACTATGCGTTGCTCAAGCAGGAATTGCTCCGTTCAGGCAGTGCCGCCTCGGTGACCAAAACCATGAACCGACTCACGGAAAGTGGCTCACGTACGTGGGGGTTACGCTGGGCTGGTGAAGCCCCTAAAGACACTAATACCGCCCTTACGTTATTCAGTGCCGATGCAGACTTTGTTAAAACCGCAGGGCTACAGTTGATAGAAGGGCGAGACATTGATATTACGAAATACCCTACGGATAGTTTTTCGGTGCTTTTGAACGAAACGGCGGTTAAGTTGATGGGCTTTCAAAACCCAATTGGTCAACTCCTGTTTAGTAAATCTGGAAAAACGCAGTGGAAAGTGGTGGGAGTAGTGAAAGATTATCTAACGGGGTCACCTTACGAAGATATACCTCCTACAGTGATTGAAGGCCCAGGGGCGTGGTTTAATACGATGCACATTAAACTCAATCCTAATCATACTACCGCAGACAACCTTGCGACTATCGAGCAGATTTTTAAAAAATTCAATGCAGCGTATCCATTTGATTATCAATTTATAGACCAAGAATACGCCAGTCAGTTTGAAAATGAGCAACGGCTCAAAACGCTCTCGGGGCTATTTGCGGTTTTAGCCATTTTTATTTCGTGTTTAGGACTATTCGGATTGGCAAGTTTTGTGGCTGAACAACGCACCAAAGAAATCGGGATTCGTAAAGTGTTGGGGGCATCTGTTCCAAATCTTTGGGGCTTGCTCTCGAAAGAATTTATCGGATTGGTAATGGTTTCGCTTATCATTGCTTCGCCCGTCGCGTATTATTTTGCCAATGGCTGGTTGCAACAATACAGTTATCGTACCGAGGTTTCATGGTGGATTTTTGTGGTAACGGCCATCTTGGCCGTCGGTATCGCGCTCCTAACGGTGAGCTATCAAGCTATCAAAGCTGCCACAGTAAATCCCGTCAAATCCTTAAAATCGGAATAAATGTCGCACACACCACCGCGCTGGGCCAGAACACTGCTGAGATGGTGGGCCGACCCCAACACTTCTGAGGAGGTAGAAGGTGATTTATTGGAATTATATAACCATTGGGTAGCTACCGTTGGCGAACGCAAAGCCAATTGGAAATATACCTTGAATGCCATCAAACTTTTACGCCCATTTGCCAAAGACAAACGATCTGATTATCCCACAACCTATTTATACAGTCCAACGATGATACGTAACTATTTCAAAATCGCTTTTCGTAACCTCCTCAAACAGAAGGTTTATAGCTCGTTCAACCTTATCGGCTTGGCCCTTGGGCTCTCCTGCGGTTTGCTACTGACGCTACACATCAAAGAAGAATTGAGCTATGAAAAAGACTTTCCGAAGCACGAGCGTATCTTCCGAATGGTTACCACCGAATGGTCAAAATCGCAACCTCCATTGGCGAGAGAAATGATGAACTTCTTTCCTGAGATTCAAGATGCCGTTCGTTTTTCTAGCAGAGGTTCACAAATCACCAACAACGGCCCCGACAAACAAGCCGAAACGTCGGGTTATTATGCAGATTCTTCTGTAGTGACTGTTTTTGACTTAAAACCCATCAGTGGTAATCCTTTCAAAGCATTGCAAGAGCCTGAAGCGGTGGTGATTACGAAACAAACGGCGGAAAAATTCTTTGGAGCTCAAAATCCAGTTGGCCAAAAATTGACATTTGATAGCAAAGAAGATTTGTGGGTACGGGCTGTCGTTGATAATCTGCCCAATAATAGCCATCTCAAGTTTGATTATTTGGTTTCGATGCCTACGTTTTACCAACAAGCTTCCCCAGACTGGACGAGCAGTAGGGGTTGGATGTTTGGCTGGACTTATATTTTGCTCAAAGACGCAAAAGACGCCCAGAAAATAGAAAAACGGCTGAACGACTTTTACGTTAAATTTTATCAACCCAACGGCGACGAAGAGAAGAAAAAAGTAGCCGAATTTGCCAGTACAGCTCGCCTTCAGCCACTGACCGACATTCACCTTACTTCCAATTTGATTCAAGAAATGGGACCAAACAGCAGTATTTTGTATGTCTATATTTTCATTGCTGTTGAAATTCTGATTCTAATTATTGCTTGTGTTAATTTCATTAATCTTTTTACTACCCAGGCACTCAAACGCGCCAAAGAAGTTGGAATGCGGAAGGCGTTGGGTGCTAAAAAGGCACAGGTGGTGACACAGTTTTTGGGTGAAGCGTTTATTTTAATCATCCTTTCGGGACTGATTGCGATTTGTCTCTATCGCCTTGTCATTCCGTTTTATAATTCAATGGCGGGCAAACAACTTTCGGGTTGGGAAATTCTTCAACCTGCTAACTTGTTGATAATGATTGCGATGATTTTATTCGTGGGGTTGTTGTCGGGCTTGTTTCCAGCTCTGTTTATCTCAAAATTTGACCCAATTGCATCGCTAAAATCGGATAAGCTCCCCAAATCATCAGCAACGGTATTGCGAAAAAGCCTCATTGTATTGCAATTTGTAGTTTCTGGCTTTTTGATTAGCTCTACGATTTTGATTTATCAGCAAATGAACTTGTTCAAAAACAAAGAGTTAGGCTTTGACAAAGAACAAGTAATTGCAATAAAACTCTATGGCAATTTAAAAGAAAAGGTATTGGCTAATTCAGCGGTTTTCAAAAATGAACTGACGCGCAATCCCAACGTTGCAGCCGTAGGCCAATCTTCCAATTTGATTGGGGATGATTTAAGTGTCGAGGGAATTACGCCGCTGAACCCTCCTGCTGGCAAGGAGTTTCCCTCTTTTAAAGTGAGTCGCATTGATGAAGATTTTTTAACGGTATTGAATATTCCCTTGAAAGAAGGGCGTAATTTTTCACGCCAATTCAACGACTCCGCTACGTTCATTATCAATGAAAAAGCCGCCAAAATATTGGAATTAAAAAATCCAGTAGGAGCAATCATCGTAAATCACTCAATGGGCGTGCAGGGGAAAGTTGTAGGGGTAGTGAAAGACTATAATTTTGCTTCTCTTCACAGCCGAGTAGAGCCATTGGTATTGGAATACAAACCCGCCTGGACGGGAAATATATTGGTTAAAATTGCCGCAGGTAACATTCCACAAACCATCCATTATCTGAAAACTACGGTAGAAAAAGTGGCGCCTAATACGATGTTTAGTTATACCTTTTTGGATGAACGAATGGCTACGCTTTACAAAAAAGAAGACACCATGAGTCAGATTCTGAATGCTTTCTCGGGCTTGGCCATTATTATTTCCTGTTTGGGGTTATTTGGGGTGGTAGCGCACGAGTCGAAATTGCGAACCAAAGAAATCGGTATTCGGAAAGTATTGGGGGCTTCTGTGCCCAACTTAGTGGTTTTATTGTCTGGCAGTTTTCTCAAACTCGTACTTATCGGTATTGTCATTGCCACACCGCTTGCTTGGTATGCTATGAATCAATGGCTTCAAGATTTTGAATATCGGATTGAATTGCAATGGTGGGTATTTGCTGTAGCGGGTCTAATGGTAGTTGGAATTGCCCTGTTGACAGTTGCATTTCAATCCATCAAAGCGGCGTTAGTTAACCCCGTAAAATCCTTAAAATCGGAGTAAATGGCGCACACACCACCGCGCTGGGCCAGAACACTGCTGAGATGGTGGGCCGACCCCAACACTTCGGAAGAACTAGAAGGTGATTTATTGGAATTATACAACCATTGGGTAGCTACTGTTGGCGAGCGCAAAGCCGATTGGAAATATACCTTCAATGCCATCAAACTTTTACGGCCTTTTGCCCAAAACAAACGGTCTCAGTATCCCACAACCTATTTATACAGTCCAACGATGATACGTAATTATTTCAAAATCGCTTTTCGTAATGCGCTGAAATACAAATTGTTTTCTTTTATCAATCTGCTTGGCCTGAGTCTTGCGTTGCCGTCGGCGTTAATGGCGTTGATTCAAATCGTTTCCTATTACGAATACGACAATTTTCACCAAGACAGCGACCGCATCGTCCGAATTATCACCGATGAAAAGCAACAAGATGGAGAAATGACGCACTGGGCGTCAAGTCCCGTAGCGTTGGGGAAATACATCAAGGAAAAATGGGTGGGTGTCGAACAATCCACGACGCTTGTACGTGATTCTAAATGGGTGTTGAGCAGTGGAATCAAAACAAAAAACGTACGGGCGATTTACGCCGACGCGGCCTTTTTTCAAGTCTTTCATTTTCCTTTGGAAAAAGGTAGCTATCCCGTAGAAGCCAATACCGTGGTGCTTACCCACGAAACCGCCGAATGGTTTTTTAAAGAAGTAAATCCAATCGGACGCATTTTGGAACACCCTACCTACGGTGGTTTTAAAGTAGTAGGCGTTCTCAAGCCTTTTAACCAGCAAAAAACGCAGTTCAGAACCGATGTGCTGGTGCCTTTAGCGGGGTACTCGAACGGTAGTGATAAAGCAAAAGAATGGTCGGAATTAAATGCCCATACCTTTGTCAAACTATCGAAAGGGCGGAGCATCGCGTCATTTAACAAACAATTGGGCGCAACTTCGAGCGAAGTCAACAAATTACTGGACGCAGCGGCGGGAAAGGGTTTGGCTTTTCAGGCACAAGCCTTGGCCGAGATTTCACCTTCGGAAAAAGAATTGAAAAATGACCCCTACGTTCAAGACGTTCGCAGTATTTACATCAATTTTGGGTTTCAGTTAATTATTCTTGTTCTCGCAGCCTTAAACTACATCAACCTTACGCTGGCTCGTTCGATGAACCGAAGCCGTGAAGTAGGCGTGAGAAAAGTAGCGGGAGCGACCAAGTCGCAAATCATTTTTCAGTTTTTGACCGAATCGGTGCTGATTTCGTACCTCGCACTTGGCATGGGTTTGTTTTTACTGTGGATGATAAAAACATTTATTCACGTTTCGTGGCTTACGTGGGAGATTGACCACTGGGAATACCTTATCTTGCTGTTTTTGGCCTTTAACTTCGTTTTGGGAATTGTTGCGGGGGCTTCCCCTAGCCTCGTATTGTCGTCCTACCAGCCTGTCAAAGTACTAAAAGGCACTATTTCGCCCGCGAGTTTTGGTAAAATCGGTTTTCGTAAATCGCTGATAATTGTTCAGTTTACGATTGCACTGGTGTATATTTTCTTCATTGGGCACGCCTACCACCAAATAGAATACATGGCCAATGATAACGAAAATTACCAGCGCGAAAATAGACTAAACATTCACCTGACAGGAACGCCTAGCGAGCGTTTTGCGGCGGAGGTAAGCACCGTCAAAGAAGTTGAAAAAATCGGCTACACATCACTGAGCTTTGGCAATACTCCTCCTTATATTGGGATAAAAAACACCAAAAATGAAGCACCCAAACCCGCGTTTTTTTACGCGGCTGACCACCAGTTTATCGACAACATGGGGCTAAAAATCGTAGCGGGTAAAAACCTGCCCGAAAGTAAGTCTGAAACGGCTTTGCCCTTAGTGGTAGTGAATCAAAAAACGGTAGAGCATTTGCACTTAGGTGCTGACCAAGAGGCGATTGGCAAACTCATCGTTTTGAACGATACCCTCTCGGCGACGATTGTTGGGGTAGTAGCCAACTTTTGCCACTACGATTATGAACACAAAATCGAACCCGTCGTGTTTCAGTACCAGCCTGCGGCATTTAGGGTGATGTGTGTGAAGACGTCGCCCGCCACCGACCGAGCATCTTTGGAAGCTACCTTGGCCTCGCTTTGGAAAAAACACCATCCGTACGTCGAAATGAATGCCTCGTGGCTTGATACCGACATGTATGAGCGTTATTATCCCTACGAAGACATGCAGTTTGCGGGTATGCAGAGCATTGTCATTTTTGTGGTAGCTATTTTGGGGCTTATTGGCATTCTGACGTACAGTTTAGAGAAGCGAACCAAAGAAATTGGCATCCGCAAAGTAATTGGAGCCACTGCGGAAGAAGTGATGAGACTGATGGCCGCCGATTTTATTAAACTTCTCAGCATTGCGGCTATCATTGCAGTTCCGCTGGGAGTTGCGGTAGGGCTGTACATGAATAGTTACCTTGTATTCCACAACGGCGTTAGCTATTTTACGATGGCGTTTCTTCTTTTACTGGTTCTGGGCGTTTCGTTGGCTATCGTGGGTTATTTTTCATGGCGGGCGGTACAAACCAATCCTGCCAAAACATTGAAATCGGAATAAACAGTAGAGACGTTGATAGCGGTAGAGACGTTGCATGCAACGTCTCTACCGCTATCAACGTC